>JACCDG010013924.1_pt1 | contig 46520 bp, 42 predicted proteins | sample 7442471 | NCBI WGS metagenome assembly JACCDG01 (sample SAMN15323444, study PRJNA562643) | freshwater metagenome | isolation source: river surface water | place: USA:Blue River Watershed | collected 2017-08-17
CCGCTTCCTCACTGAGCGCCGCCGCTACGCCCAAACCTACACGCCAGACGATCCGATCGCGCGCCCGCGCGAGGCCGTCGACTGGCTGAAAGTTCCCCTGCCAAACCCGAGAAAGGACTGAACCATGAACACAACAGCAACCGATCCGCGCATGGGCATCGGTGGGAACAAGCCGCCGATGGCCGAACAGGTGAAGGCCAACCATGCCGACCTGTTCAAGCGCTTCGAGGAACTGATGGGCGCGCTCGAGCTGGTGCCGCCAGTGATCGAGAACGACGAGCAGGAGGGCCAGGCACAGGACACGCTCGTCGCCATCAAGAAAGCCGTGAAAACCGGCGACGCGATGCACAAGCTCGAGAAGGAGCCCTACGACACGATCATCAAGGAGATCAAGGCCACATTTGCGAAGCCGATCGAGGCCCTCGACAAGATCGCCAAGACGATCAACGAGCGTCTCGACGTCTACAAGGAAAAGAAGGCCGCCGCCGAGCGCCGGAAGCGCGAGGAGGAAGCCCGCAAGGCCCGCGAGGAGCAGGAGGCGCGCGAGCGTGCTGCCGCCGAGGCCGAGCGCAAGCGCCGCGAGGCCCAGGAGGCGCGCGAACTCGAGGAGAGGCGCGCCCGCGAGGCTCAGGCGGCGCGGGAGAAGGCCGAGCGCGAGGCCCGTGAAGCCAACGAGCGCGCCGAGAAGGCCCGCGAGGAGGCCCGCGCCCTCGAGGAGGCCCGCAAGCGCCAGAAGGAGCAGGATGAGCGCGACGCGGAGCAGCGTAAGAAGGACGAGGCGGCGGCGGCCGCGCGCCGTGCCGAGCTCAAGGCCCAGCAGGAGGCGGCCGAGAAAGAGGCACGCGAGGCCCGGGAGAAGGCCGCGGCCGCCCTGGCCGAACGTCGCGCGGCCGAGGAGGCCGCCCAGGCCGCCAAGAAGGACGAGAAAGCCGCCAATCGCGAGGTCAACAACAACCTCGACGACGCGGTGAAGCTCGAGAAGCGCGCCAACCGTCTCGACGATGCCGCCCAAGCTTCCGAGGCCGAACTCTCGCGCGGCCGCGGCGACTACGGCTCGGTCGGTTCGCGCGTGACGGTCTGGAAGTGGCGTATGCTGAACCGCGATCGCGTGCCGCTCGAAGCGCTGCGCGCCTACCTCAACGCCGACGCCATCGACGCCGCGGTCACGCGGTACATGAACGCGCACCGCGCCGAACTCGGCACCGGCCGCGATCGCGACGATCTGCTCAAGGGCGTCGAATTCTATCAGGAACAGAGCACGCGCGTCGCGTGATCCCAGCACTCAACAGGAGGAGAGAATGAACCAAGTCGCAGAATTCAAGCCCGATGCCTCTTACGGGCTTCCCATGACAGGGCTGGCGCCCGGCCTGGCGCTCATGTTCAACGAGGCGCTCTACGCGCGCTGCAAGCAGATCGCGCAAATCATGGCGTCGGCGAACGGCTTCACGCCGAAACACCTGATCGGGCAGTCGGAGGCCTGTTTCGCCGTTGTGACGCGGTCGATCACATGGAAGCTCGACCCCTTTGCGGTCGCATGCGCGACCTATCAGACGCCGGGCGGAGCCGTCGGGTTCGAGGGAAAGCTCGTGCAGGCCATCCTCGAGAATTCAGGCAAGCTCGAGGGCAACATCAAGTTTGAACACATCGGGGACTGGGACAAAATCCGCGGCCGCTGGAAGAAGAAAACCAGCGATCGCGGCAAGGAGTATGCAGTCCAAGACTGGAAAGACGAGGATGAAATCGGGCTTGGCGTCATCGTGAGCGCGCAAGTGATCGGTGAAGTCGAGCCGCGTGTCTTGAAGGTCTATATGCGCGAATGCTTCCCGCGCAATTCGACGCTGTGGGCGCTGCGGCCTTCCCAGCAGATTTGTTACACCGCCGTCCGCGCCTTCGCCAACGTCGCCGCGCCCGGGCTGCTCATGGGCGTGCCGTTCGATACGGACGCCGACGGCGCCGGCCTCATGGTGGAGGTCAACGAGCGCCCTGCACCGCCGACGCGCACCAAGCCGCCCGTGTGGGACAAGACCGCCGCTGAGGAGGAGGCCGAGGAGATCGCTGCGGGAGTTGCGAAGCTGGGCGAGGAAGCACCCGCCCATGACGCCGAAACTGGAGAAATCGTTGAGCCGGAAGGCGAGGCGGAGGCCGCGGAATTCGGCACGCCTGACGCCTACAAGCTCGGCGAGGAGGCGTTCGAGGCGAAGCGCTCGATGTACTCCAATCCGCGCGAATGGGAACAGATGGGCAAGTCCGACTGGATCGACGCTTTCCGCGACGGCTGGAAGGCCGCCGAGACAGAAGCCAAGGCCAAGGCGTAGGCACCGCCCTGGCCCCTGGGCGGCCGGTCCGTCTCCTCCCTGCCGGCCGCCCATTTTTCTTTCAAATCAATGGAGCACTAGCGATGACGACTCTTACTCATCTTGCCACGGCGGTCGCCCAGGTTAAGGACCGGCTCGCCAGCGAAAACGAGCAGCTCAACACGGACAAGGTTGCAATCCTCGCGCGGATCGAGGAGCGCCGCCTCGATACCTTGAAGATCGTCGAGGAGCACGCGGAGCGCATGCGCACGCAAGTGACCGGCGCCTTCAAGGAAATTGCCGAATTTGTCGCGCACTCGATGCAGGAGCGCCACGACGCCGTGTCGGCCGCAATGGTCGACGGTCCTGCGGCCGTTCTCAAGATCGCGGCGGAGTAGAGGCCATGTACCTCATCTTTGATTGCGAGACGAGCGGCCTGCCGGATTTCAAGAAGCCGGCTGACGCGCCAGGGCAACCGCGCATGTGCTCAATCGCCGCGAAGCTCATCAACGATTCGGGCGCCGAATGCGGCGCGCTGCATGCGCTGATCCGGCCCGACGGCTGGGACGACGAGGTTAAGAGCAAGGCCCGCCAGGCCTTCGCCGTCAACGGCCTCTCCTACGAGAAGCTCATGGACGAAGGCCGGTCGATGGTCGGCGTCCTGGCCGAACTGGTCGAAATGGAGAACAACTGCACGGGCATCGCTGCCTATGGCATCGCCTTCGACATGAAGATGCTGCGCGGCGAGCGCCGGCGGTTGAACATCAACGATCGCTACGGCTTCCGGCCTGATTTCTGCGTCCTGCAGGGCTCGCGGAAGCTGCACAAGTTCCCCAAGACGCCGACGCTGGGCGACGTGCACTTGGCGTTCTTCGACGAGGAGCTGCAGGGCGCACACGACGCGCTGAACGATCTCAATGCGACGGTGCGGGTGTTCAATTACCTGCGCAAGGCCGGCGTCGTCGAGTGGAAGCAGCGGGTGCCGGCATGAAACATGCTCGCGACGACTACAATCGCATTCAAGACCCAGCCGGCAAGATACCGGCCGACGAGCCCGTGTTCCTATTGCGAGGGCAGGACCCACTTGCTGCTGCGATCGTGCGCCGCTGGGCCGACTATGCCGAGCATATCGGTGCTTCCGCGGAGATCGTCGGACTTGCCCGCGGTCAGGCGGATCGCATGGACGAATGGCGTCGCACTCATCGCCGCAAAGAGGTACCAGACCTATGAATGCGACCGCATTCCCGCTTTCCTGGCCGGAAGGATTCCCACGATCTGCGAAGCGGGAGAAATCCCGCTTTTCGACCACGCTGCCGGCCGCCCTCAAGAACGTGAACAAGAGCCTCGAGCTGTTCGCCAAGGAATCGGGCAAGGCGGTGAGCGGCATCGTGCTCTCGAGCAATGTCTCGCTGGGCAATGACCGGCCCGATGATCCGGGCATCGCCGTGTGGTTCACATGGGACGGATTGTCGATCTGCATTCCCTGCGACCGCTACCAGAAGGCCGAGGAGAACCTGCAGGCCATCCACCACGTCATCGAGGCCCGGCGCACGGAAATGCGCCACGGCACGCTGCACATGGTGCGGGCGACGATGCGCGGCTTCCTGGCGCTGCCGGCGCCGTCGGGCTTGGCCAAGCGGGACTGGCGCGCGGTGCTGGATTTCCCGGCGGACGCGCGGCCGACCGCGACGCACATCGAGGCACAGTTCAAGATGCTGGCAAAGAAGCTGCATCCGGATCGCGGGGGCTCGGTCGAAGCCATGGCAGAGCTGAACAGGGCGCGCGAGGAGGCGCTGCGGGCATGAACGATGGGGCCAGAATGACGAAGGGCGAGCGCGACGAGCTGCTGAAACTCGTCCGCCATCGTGAGCGTGTCCTGAAAACCGCTGCCACTCAGCGATCGGCCCACATGCTTGCCGAATTCGAGCGCCAGTGCGCGACCATTCACCATTTCAACAAAGACGAGACCTGGAAGGCGGCTATGGAGCAGGCGCAGCAAGCCGTGGAAGATGCAAGCAAAGTCATTGCTGCACGGTGTAGAGACCTCGGCATTCCGGAAGAATTCGCTCCGAGTATCGATCTGCAATGGTACGGGCGCGGCGAGAACGCCTTCAAGGGCCGTCAAGCCGAACTGCGGCGCGCTGCAAAGTCCGAGATTGAAGCGATCGAGGCGCGCGCGCGGGCTGAGATTGAGCGACTGAGCCTCGATGCTCAAACGCAAATCATCGCCAACGGTCTGCAGTCCGAAGCGGCACAGGCCTTCTTCAACCAACTCCCGTCGATCGACAAACTCATGCCGCAAGTGGAATTCGCGGCGGTCGAGCAGAAGATCACGGATCGGCGCAAGGGGGGCTATCTGCAATGACCGACGCGGAATTCATCTTCCTCGTGGCCCAAATGCGTCGCGTGCAAAAGGCGTATTTCGCCGACCGATCGCCGCTGGTCCTGCGCGAGTCCAAGCAGCTTGAGCGCCGTGTTGACGACGAGCTGCGGCGCCGCGAGGCCGGGCAGGAGGCACTGTTTTGAGCGAGCGGATCAAATGCGCAATCCCGTTCTGCCGGCGAACGGCGGCCGCCGACTCGGTCGATCCTGATACGCAAATCATCTGCGGCAAGCACTGGCTCTTGGTGCCGAAGCCCCTGCGTTCCCTGCACTCCCGAGTGAAACGGAAGGCATTGAAGGCGACTGAGCGCGAACCCGCGCAATGCACGATCGCCGAGCAGGCTTTCGCGCTGAGACTGTTGCGGATGGAATCGCGGCTATGGGACCGCCTCGTCGCGGCCGCCGCTGAGAGGGCATTGCCATGAGATCGCGCGAGAGATTACTCGAAGTGCTGGCCACGGTGAACGACACGCTCCCGGAAGGTTATGCCCTACGCCATATTGGCAATCGATTACGCTGCCACGGCACGCTGTCATACCTTTGGGTCCGGATTGCACAAGCCATCATCGACAATGAGAAGTTTAGCCCTCACTTCCGCGAGCTGGCCCGCGAGGCGGTGCACTACGGTATCGAGGACTGGCCACGATGAACCGCCCCGCGTCCAGCCCTGCCTATGACTGGCCGGTCGACATGGACGCGGCCGCCTCGATCCTGCGGATTTCCCGACGGACCTTGACAGACCTGATTTCCCGGCATCCTCATTACGTCCAAGGCGGGAAGCGGAAGGTGTTCCATCCGCAAGATATCGCCGCGCTCGAGGATGCAATACGGGAGGAAACACGGTGCCGAGTAAGGTGTACCGGCGGCCAGGCTCCGAAAACTGGTGGCTCGATATCACGGTCAAAGGCCGTAAGCGGATACGCCGAAGTGCTGGAACGACTGACCGCAAAAAAGCGGAAGCGCTCGCTCAAGCCCTCGAGGCCCGAGAATGGCAGCGCCTCATCCAAGGTGATCCCGCTACCCTCACATTCGCCGAGGCGGCCCTGATCTACGTCGACGACGGCAAGCAAGACGCCTTCGTCGATCGCCTCGTCGCCCATTTCAAGGACCGCCTCGTCAAGGATATAGGGCCCGAGGACGTCAGGAGCGCCGCTCGGGTGCTCTATCCCGAGGCCAAGCCCGGCACATGGAACCGGCAAGTGATCGCGCCCGCCAGGGCGATCATCAACCACGCCGCGGGCAAGAACCTGGCCGGGTTCATCAGGATCAAGAATTTTCCCGCGCCCGCGCCCGTCAGACGCGCGCCAGCGGCCGATTGGCTTCCGGCCTTCATGGTGCACGCCGAGCCGAGGATTGCCGCCCTGGGCCTGTTTATGCGGGTCACAGGGGCACGGATCGGGCAGGCGATCGCCCTCACATGGGACGCGATCGATCTCAAGGCCGGCGAGGCCATCATTCCGGCCGCCAAGGGCTATCCTGAACGCAAGGCGCTGCTGACGCGCGAGCTGGTCGCGCTGCTGGCCAATCTCGAGAAGGGGGAACGGGTGTTCGGCTACGAGCATCGCTGGTCGGTCTACAAGCCATGGCGCGCGGCGTGCACGGATGCCGGGATCCCGTATGTCATTCCGCACTCCGCCGGCCGGCGGGCCTTCGCCACGACGATGCGCCAGGCGGGCGTGGATCCTAAGACGGCCGCGCGCCGCGGCGGCTGGGCTTCGCTCCGCGTCATGCTCGAGATCTACGCCGGCGAGGACGAGAATCCGGCCCTGATCGAGGACGTCTTTGGTACAAACGTGGCACAGCGGTTGCCCTTAAAACGCAAAAAAGGTCGAGCCTCCCGCTAGTTGCGAGAGGCCCGAAACTCCCTTGGTAAGGGAGAGGTCGTGGGTTCGATTCCCCCTGGCAGCACCATTTTTCTTAAGGGAAATCAGGCCTTAAACGATATGCGCAATCGCGTTGTGCGCAGCATTGTGCAGGCAAACGCGCTGAAAAGCGGTCAAGTCTGGCACATTTCCGGCACAGTCAGCGGCCGACCGCCTTCATACCGGCAACGAACGCGCCGTAGCCGAACAGGCTGCAGATGATGATGCCCGACCACTGGTCGAGCGGCGGCGGCAGGGCGGCGATGGTCCAGTCCTGCGGGAAGGCACAACCGCGGCAGAACAGCATCGAGTAGACGACGACGCTGGTGAACCACACGCCGAGGGGCACGATGAACAGCGCGTGCAGCCAGCGGCCGGGTCCGTTGAGTTGGGCGGTCTGCTGGCGGGCCGCCTCCATGACGATCTCGCCCTTGATCCGCTCCTTCTCGACGTCGTTGAGGCCGCGCTGGTCGACGGATTTGAGCACGCGGCCGAGGGCGGAGCCGAATAGCCAGCTCCCGAACTTAAGGGCGAGGGCGATCATTTCGGGACCTGCTGCTGCGATTGCTGCAATTGCTGCAATTCGCCCAGCTTGGCCCGGATGCCGAGGAGCCCAAGACCGGTCGCGATGAGCTGCGCCGGTGAGGCGGTGACGGTACCGCCGGTGAGGATCGTGATCGTCTGAGCCAGATGGCCCCAGGCGGGATGCGTGAAACCGGCGATCTGCGCGAAGGCAACCGCAAGCGAGAACACGCCGCCCCAAAAGGTAATCGACTGGGGGTGCCAGTATTGCTTGAGCCACTTGAGCATGATGCGCGTCCTAGTTGGGGATGAAGGAGGTCAGCCAGCCGTAGAAATCGCTGGCAACCGCGGCGATCGCCATGGCCAGCGCCACGAAGGCGGCGGCAAGGGCCTTGCCGAGGCCCTGGGCGGCCTTTTCGTCGCTGGGCGCCGTCGGGCCCGCGTCGGGGAGATCGGGCGCCGGCGGGGCCGGATTGGGCCCGGGAACGTCCAAATCCGGCATGTCTGGCATGGGCGGCATCTTCTCGGGGTTCCACGGGGTGTCTTTCACCTGCTTCCAGCGCCGGAAGGCGTCGGCGAGCTTCTTCCCGTAGTATTCCTTCTGGCCGTCGCCGTTGTAGATCTCCGCGAAGCCGATCCAGTCGTGCTTGCGGAGCTTCTCGGCCAGCTTGTTCTTGCGGATGAAGGCGATGATCGCGGCGAGCTGGGCCTCCTCGTCGGCCGCGAATGCCTCGATCATGGCCTGCACGGTCTTGTAGCCGACCGTCTCGTGATTGAAGCCCATGACCTGTCCGAGGCCCCAGGAGCAGGAGCGGAGGGCGGCCGTCTCGTCGATCGCCATGGCCTCGAGGAGCCGCGGGTAGGAATCGCGGGGGTAGGCGCCCTTCTTCCAGTCCTCGTAGGCGAGGCCTTTCTGGCACGCGAGGGTGCGCTTCTTGCCCTTGCCGAGCTCGCGGTAAAAGATATGGGGCTCGAACAGCATGGCCAGGCGACCGTGCGCGTCGAAGCCGGAACCGCGGCTTTCGACGTCCATGACGGCGTGGATTTCGTCCTCGCCGACGCCGATCAGGGCGCCGAGTTTCGGCAAATCGATATCGTCGAGGCGTTTGGCGGCGCCCTTGTAGCCGGTGAACATGGGGATGAGCTCCTATCGCAGGGGTGTCAGGCGGTCGGCACGATGTAGATGCAGAGGATCTTGCCCTGGGCATTGGCGCAGGCATGGTTGCGGTGATCCTTGGACACACGGATGGCCGGCGCGCCGTAGGGGACGAAGCCCTCGGCGATGAAGCCGCGCGATGTGAGGTACCGCACGCGATAGCCGCCCTCGATCTCGACGATGGCGCCTTCGGTGACGGGCTCGCAATCGGCCTTGGAACAGCAATTGCTTTCGTACCAGTGGTCGAGATCGCCCTGCGGGTGTCCCAGGCCGCGGGGGATGATCTCCTCGCCGCGGCTCATGGGCGTCAGGACGCCAGAAATGATAATGGCCGCGAGTGCGGCCATGACGAGGATGATGTGGCGCACAGTGCGCTCTACTCGGCGTTGGAGCTGTCCCATGGCAATTCTCGCGATGATGTGCGGCGGGCGGGAAGCCGCTGGTTGATGAGGGTTTCGATGGCGGTGATGCTGGTGTTCACGTTGCCAAGGCTGTCGTCGATGCTCTCGAGCTGCGCGCCGATGGCCTTGATCTGCTCTTTGGTGTTGCTCTGAAACTCGAGGCGGTCCTCGCGGCCGCGGTTCATCCGGAACTCGTGGTTGTCGATCTCGCGCTGCTGCTCGCGGTTCCGCTCCTCGATCGTCTCGATCTTGGCATTGAGCTTGATGATGCCCTGCGCGAGCGGATCGAACCGGCTGTCGAGCCACCAGGCGCCGAAGGCCGACACGCTGCCGACGAAAGCGATGACGCCGCCAGCCGCGATCGCGACAACCTGGGCAATGAGATTCGTCCTGACCTGCTGCCAGAAGGACACGGTCGAGGTTGTGGCATTCATCACGCTACACTCTGCACTGTTGGGGATGATCGGAACGCAAGAAACCCGGCCTTTTCAGGGGCCGGGTGCGTCATGGTCTGTCGCAGTTTTGGGGGAACCCGAACGTACCGGGAGTGCCAATACTGATCCGCTTCGGTCGTTAGGTCAATGGATCGGGAAGTTGGGTCCGTAGGCCAGCCAGCCCCAGCCGCACAGCGCCACAAAGAGCAGAAACAGGGCCAGGAGGATCAGTTGACCGCGGGTCGGTTCCATACTTGGTTGCCCTATCTCCAATCCCGTTCCGGGGTAAGTGCCATCGGCGCCTGAATTCGTATCTCAATCGCCGGTGGAATTCCACTGGCGCCGAACGGCAAGCTCGATCGCCTCGCGTTTCTTGTACTGTTCCTGAATGCGGGCGCGCTTGGTCGTTTCGCCCATGCCCGGGTTGTTCTTGATCTTCCGAATCTCGCGGTTGATCGCCCGGATATCCTTCTCGGCCCGCTCCATGGTCGGGATCATGGAAACCTCGCGGCCATGCTTCGACCGGATGCGAGCGATCTCAGCCGCGTTCTGGTCATCCTCGCGGGCCTTGATCTCGTCCTTGGTGATGTGCACCTGCTTGCGGATTTCAAAGTATTTGTCGCGATCGGCGTAGCGGGAATCGGTGCCCACGAAGGTCCGTGCGAACGGTACTTTCGAGGCGTCCATGGGCTCGTCGCTGGCGACGTCGTCGATGGTCGACCATGTGCGGCTGACGAGCCGGCCGACGCCGCCCCAGGCGAATTCCCAAAGGTGCTCGAGGCTTTCGGGCGAGACGTCGATCAGGCCGGGCCGCTCATCCGAGCCGCCGGTCAACTCGTTCATGCCCTCGGCCGCGACGCGCGCCGGCGGCCAGACGCTCTCACGGTAGCGCGAGCTGTCGGGATCGGTTTCGTCGAAGGTTTTCGGGACAATGTCCTCGCCGAAATAGTCCTTGTTGGCCCATATATCGGCGAACGGGTCGACGACGGTGGGCGCCACGACGTTCCACGGATTGCCGCCGCCCAGCGGATTGAAGGCGTCGACGATGCCGGCGACGATGTTGCCGGCGCCCTCGAGCGGGTTGCGGGCGCCAGTCACCATGTGCCCGGCCTGGGTGCCGAGAATGTGGAACATATTGTAGCCCAGCGGCAGCGGGTGCTTCCAATACGGCACGCCGGTCTGATCCTCGAACCACTTCGGATACATGATGATGAAGTTCCGAGCCTTGATCTCGTCGTCGATCTTGTCGTAGCGGTTCTCCTCGTCGTCGTCGTCGCCGGCAATCCAGCGGTTGAGCATGTCCTGCACGAATGCAAAGACGATGATGCCGCCGGCTATCGCCTTCATCTTCTTCGAGCGGTGAAGTCTCGCCGCCATGTTCGCCGCGCCCTGCATCGAGGCGTTGAAGAACATATAGAGCGAGTTGATGTAGGGGCTCCACTCGCCTTTGCGATTGAAGTTGACGGTGAGATCGCGTGCGACCTGTGCGGCCTTCTCCTTCGACACGCCCTGGCGCCGGAGCGCCACATAGGTCGCGAGCCTGATCGTGTTCTCGACCGCGTCATTGTAGCGCTCGAGGCGGCCCTTGGTGTGCTCCCAGGCGAGTTGCAGCGCGCGCCGGGCCGGGCCGGCGCTGGCCTGCTCCATGAGCGCCTCGAGCGACCGCTTCTCGTCCTCGATATCGTTGCGATCGAGAAAGCCGACCTTGCCGCCGGCCATGGCATATTCCTCGGCATAGCGCGCCCAGGGGGTCGAGAGATTGCCGTTCAACATGGCGTTCATGCCATAGGCGGCCTTGTGCAGATGGGTCAGCACATAGGGCACGATGCCGTTGACCTGTTCCTCCTGCAGCACAATTGCCGCCTGCTGCAGATCGCGGATGAAGTTGCGGAAGATGAATTCGGGGTCATAGCTGGTGTTCATCGCCGCGAAATAGCGGTTGACCTTGTGGAAGAACACGAAGGCGCCGTGCATGTTCTCGCCGCCGATGCCCTTCATCGCCCGGAGCAAGCCGTCGTGGTGCAGAGCAATGTGGAACACCTTGCCGCCGACCTTGGCCGCATAGACGTTCTCGGCCTGGTTGGCCGCTCGGTCATAGACGCGGCGCACGAGGCCGGTGGTCTTGTCCTTGACGGGTTTCAGTTCGACGCGGTTGACCTCCCAAAACGCCCTGTTCGGGTTGTTCTGAGCGAGGAGCAGCATGCGCTTGGCGACGCGGTTCTTTTCGATGCGGATGATCGCCTGCCGGGCCTGCATGATGCTGTAGGCCAAGGGGCTGTCGGCCTTGGTGGTGCGGCCGAAGGCCTCTTGAAACTCCTTGCCGCGGACGTCGTAGCGAGATCCCGTGCGCGGGCTGTCGGGGTGGACATTGTCGACGACGTCGTCGAAGCCACGGAGCGGCACATAATGCGGGTACTTGGCCACGAGATCGTCATAGACGTCGGGCTCTACGAGGCCCTCGTCGCGCAGGCTGGTCAGCGTGCGCTTGTTCAATGCCACGATCTTCGCACCGATGCGGCGCAGCGCCGGCGTCTTGCCGGCAGAGTTGAAGGCGTCGAGGGTGTCCCTGATCTGCTGCTCGGACAGGCCGGAACCGCCGACGATGGTGGGGTCCGTCATGGCCTGGGCGAACTGCGAGCCAGGCGGGTACATGGCGGCGATCGCCGCATTCCGCTCGCGCGCGAAGATCGCCATGACGTAGTCGTCGACCTCGTCGAGGGTAAGGCCTGACCGAGCAATCTCCTCCACGAGGGGCTCGATCGTGTCGCGGACAAGGTTCTCGTCGCGCTTGGCGGTGCGGCCCGGGTAGAGCGTGGCGGCCGCATAGGTGTCCATGTGCTCAGGAATCGGGCCGCCGGCGGCGGTGATGGCGTCCTGGGTGCGCTTGAGATCGACCTCGCGGTCCTGCACTTTGCGGCGGAATTCGACGGCGGCCGCGCGGCCTGCGCGGCGGATGCGGTTGAGGAGGGTGTCGGTCGAATCCTTGAGGGCCTGACGGACCTTCTCGTCATGGGGCGCGTCGAAGCTGCCTGCCGGCGGATTGCGGGGCGGGGAGAGACGGCGGGCGGCCGCCTCGTCGACGGCAAAGCCGCGGTCCTGCCCGGAGCCTTCCGGTCGACGGCCGACGTCGCCGCGCTCGATCGTCTCGAGGACCTGCTCGACGCTGGTGAAGCCATTGCCGCGCCACGCATTGCCCAGCGCCTCGATGATCTCGATAACCTTGTTGAAGATGCGGGCGAGCACGCCTTGGCTTTGCCGCTGCGCCTTGTCGTTGGCATGCTCGGCGAAGGCCGCAGCGATTGCCTCCTCCTCGAGGAGCTGCTCAATCTCGAGATTGCTCAAGTGCGGGTACTGCTGGGCGAGATCGCCATAGCGGGCCCGGATATCGTACTGGGCGATCCAGCGCTGTTGCGCGACGCGGCGGAGCACGGCCCACTCCTGGCCGGTGAACATGCCGAGTTGGCGCATGAAGTGGATCAGCTCGTGCCGGATGAGGGTCTTGCTGTCCTGGCTGCCAAAAAGAGCGATCGAGATAAGGCGCCGCTGGCCGTCGAGGAGCGCGTCATTACCGGCGAAATAGCGGTTCCAGATGCCCGGATCGGTGGCCGTCCAAAGGCGTACCAAATCGGAGTTGGGGCCCATGATGCGGTTGACGATATCGACAATCGCGGCGGTGGCCCTGGCGGCCTGTTCGGCTGGAACACGGAAGCCTGCGGCGGCTTGGCGGTCTGCCATGCCCTGCGGATAGGCCTCGGCCATGAAGCGGGCCCGGGCCTCGGCGCTGGTGAACAGGAAGCCGGGAACGGCGCCCATGCCGCGGAATGAGCTGTAGCGTCCGCCGTGCTTCTTCGCGATCGCGTTGACGCGGCTGTACTCGTCGTCGCCTTCGCGGCTGGCGAGCTGGGCGACATACTGCCGGGCTCCGGTCTTGGTGTGGTCGAATTCGGCGAGATGGAACCGGGGATTGGTGGCGCCAGGCGGGGGCTCGGCGCCGATCGACACTTGCGGGGCCGGGGGATTGGCCACGGCGTCGAGGAACGCCTGCCGGGCCTCCCGGCTCTCGAAGATGAACGTCTTGGTCGGCCTGTTGTAGCGGCCGCCATTGGCCTCGGCGGCGTCCTTCACGGGCCCGAAGCGGGGGCCGATGTACTCCTTGAGATCGGCGAAATAGGCTTGGCTCTCCGGCCGCTCGCGAACATAGAAGCGGATGCCGTCGACGGTGACGTCGCCCTCGGTGACGGATTCGGTGTCCTTGGTCTTGGGCTCGGTGCGCTCGCCCATATCGATGTTCTCGATCCGGTCGAACAGCTCGTTGATCGTCTCGGCGTTCTCGAGTTCGCGCTTGCGCTGCTCCTGCGGGCGTACGTCCTTGTCGGTCTGCTTCTCGAGAATAAGGACCTGGGCGGCGACGGCCGTGCCGGCGCGCTCGAATGTGACGGTTGGCAGGATCACATGGCCGACGAGATAGGCGCCCTTGGTGTCCTCATACCATTTCTCGAAGCGCTTTTCGGCCATGCCGCCGCGCGGGATGAGGGCGACGACGCGGCCGCCGTTTTTCAGATGCTTAAACGCCTTGTCGACGTGCTCGAGGGCGGTCTTGCCGCCGGAGCCGAACGGCGGGTTCATCACGATCGCGTCGAACTTATTGACGATATCGTGGTCCTCGAAGCGGCTGGTGATGACGCGCGCGCCGGGCGCCTGCAGGGCCGCCCTCGAGGAGAGATCGCGGGACGGTTCGATGAGGGTCCGGTTCGTCTCCTCGGGGAAGTAGCGCGCGATCGCGCCATGGCCGGCCGACGGCTCGAGGATCTTCTCGCCGGGTTTCACATTCGCCCATTCGACCATCTTGAGGCCCAGGGGCTCGGGGGTGGCGAAGTAGTCGACGCCCTCGCGCTGGTCGCGCCGGCGGGTGTTTCGGGCATTGGCGAAGTAGTGGGTCTTGGCCTTGTCGAAATCGCTCGTGGTGGCGATCGTGTTGCGGTCGCGCTCCTTGCCGCCCTTGCCCTCGTCGGGGCTGGGTTCGTAGCTGTCAGTCTCCTCGAAGGCGTCGATGAAGCTCTGCCGGATGGCGCGCGCCTGGTCGCCCATAGCGAGGTTTTCGGCCGTGCTCGAGTTGATGGCGATGCGGCTGGCGAAGGCCTCGCGCTCCCATGTGGTGCCGGTGTTGAAATATCGGAACATGGCGTCGGAGGCTTGGCCGACGCGGTAGATGCGGCCCTCCTCCTGCAGCGCCGTGACCGGCCGCACGGGCATGCCGAGATTGAGGAGCACGCGGCCGTGCTTGCCGGTGGTGTCGTGCAGGCTGATGCCGGCCTCGCCGGCGGCCGCCTGGATGACGATGATCTTGGTGTCGTTGCCGTCGGTATTGAAGGCGTCGCGGTTGGCGTTGCGCTGCTTGGTCGAAACCGTGCCGTTGTAGATCACGGCCTCTTTCGGGAATGCGGCTGTGAGCTCGTACATGGGCGCCCGGTAGTCGGAGAATTTCAGCTTGTCGACATAGGGATTGCGGCGGAGAAACTCCTCGTAGAGCGGCTTGACCTTGATCTTGACCGGCTTGCCGTCGGCGTAGGCGGTCGCCTCGAGATCATCGGGAATGCTGACGTCGAAGGGGTTCGATCCGCCGCCCTCGTTGTAGTCGTGGAACACCACAACCTTACGGCCGAGCGCCAGTTGCTTTCTGATGTATGGCACGGCCTCGCGAGCCTTGATCGCCTCGAGGAGCCGCATCTTCGTCAGATAGTCGAAGCTCTTGCGAATGATATCGTAGACCGGGAAGAATTTGCGATCGTCGGCCTCGAGGAGGAAATCCATGGCCTCGTCGATCTGCTTGCCGGCCAAGCTATTGATCAGCACAAAGCGGCGGTCATAGTCCTTCTCGACCTCGAGCGCGCGGCCGGCGATCGAGCCCTCGCGCTTCATGCGCTCATGGAACTGCCGCTCCATGATCTCGAGATCGACGCCGGGCTCGGGCTTCGTCAACTTGTTGTACCGCATGCGGTAGCCGAAGTTGCTGATGTAGAAGCGGGCGCGCGCGTCGCCGGAATTGTACCGGGCGCTGTCGACCTCCTCGAGCTGGTAGAGGTACCCCTGCGCGTAGTCGAGGCTGTAGTGATAGGCGAACGGCGTCGCCGAAAGCATCAAGACCTTGGAGCGCTTGCCCTCGGCGCGCCATTTCTCGATGAGCGGCTCGGCCTTCTCGCGGAATTTGCGATAGGCGTCGGCCATTTCGGGCGAGCCCTGCTTGTGCTTCTCGACCTCGGCCCATTCCTTCCGCAGGACCATGCGGGCGCGGTCCTGCAGTCCGTCGGGGTGCAGGGTGATCGCCCGGAGCGTATCGAGGGCGCCGGAGGCCTCGCCGTCCTTGTTGGCCGAAAGGTTGTGCGCCTCGTCGGTGATGACCAAATCCCAGTCGCGATCGGCGAGGAGCTGGTTGGCGCGGAGATTGGCGTATGTGGTGGCGGTGACGCCCTGGCCCTTGTCGGTGGTCGACTCGAGGACGGATAGGCCCATGCCGAAGAAGCGGCGATCGGCCGAGCGCCAGGAGTCGAGAATGCCCTGCGAGGGCGCGACGATGAGAATGTTCTTCTTGCCCTGCCGGTAGAAGCGCATGGCGGTGCCGAGCCCGGAGAACGTCTTGCCGGTGCCGGTGCCGTTGGTGAGCAGCATGCCGTGCCCGTCGGGCTTGTCGAAGCGCTGTTCGACCTTGAGCACGTCCTCCTGCTGTTCGCGCGTGAGCACGGGCAGGGTGGCGCGGATATTCTCGAGATCGGTGGGCTTGTGCGCGATCGAACTCGCCGCTTTCTGCGCGGCGATCTTCGATTCTAGGTCGGTAGGACCTTGAGCAGCTTCGACAAGAGCTTCATCTGAGGTAGCGGCATCGGGTGGTCTTGGATCGCTATCTTCAAGGCCTCCTGCACGCTCTCGATCGGGGTCAACGCCGCCATCAGGTTCGGGTTGCCTTGCAGGAATTTCGAGATAGCCGCCCTCTCCCACAATAGGGGCATCAACTTGAGATACACGGCCGCCACTTCCCGATCGCCGCCCACCTTTGCCGCCGCGGCGGCCTCCTCCTGCTCGAGGGCCAGCTCCATCACGCCCGGGGGCAGCGGGAACATTCGTTTCGCCCACGGGGTCGCCAGGCGTTGCGTCTCCGCTATCCTGTTCCAGTGCGTCGGGTGCGCTTGGTGCATCGAGGCTCTCCTTGCCGTCCCGTATATCACGGACGAAGCGGGCAAGGTATGGGGTCATGTTTTCGATCGTTTCACGGTCGAAACCCATCTCGGTACGAAGATATTTGACGAGGGCCTTGACCATGGCGGCGACGTCGGCGCCGGCCTCCTTGAAGTGCGCGACGGCCGCCTTGAAATACGGCAGCGCGCGGGCGTAGTCCTCCTCATCAAAGGCCGGTCCGGAACGGAGCTTGTTCTTGTCGCCGAATAGGGCTTTGAGGCCCTGTGCCGCCTGCTCGAGGCCCATGGCGGTGTTCTTGACCGCGGATGCAGCCGCCTCGCCGGCCTTCTTCGCATTGTCGCCCTGGGGGATCGGATTGGCCGCGGCGCGCTCGATCTGCGCCAGGCGGTCGGTGACGATCTGGTTGAGCTTCTCCCATTGCGTGCCGCCGCGGTTGCCGCGCGCGGGCTTTGCCCATGCGGTATTGCCGGAATCGTGCAGCATGTAGTGCATGCTGCGGAGCGTCGTCTCGTCGGCCGACCTTACCCAGGCCTCGCCGATCTCCTCGAGCGCCCTCCAATGTGCGTCCTGCTGGTCGTACATCTGCCGCGACACGCGGCGATTGGCGATGGTGATAGCGCCGTCGATCCACTCTTTGAGATCGCGCCACTCGACTTTGGTGCCCGGCGTCGTGCGGACGATGTTGTCCTTGACCGCAACGCTGATCTGCTGGTCGCGGGTGCCCTCGACCTTGCTGACGCCGTAGAGTGCCGATCGCAGAATGTTGCCGTCGGCCGACACATGCTCGGGCTTCCAGCCGGTCGCCGCCTGATGCGCGGCCATGGCCTCGAGGCGGTTCTCGAGCCGCTCGTCGGACACGGCGCCGAGGAAATGAATGCCCGACGGATTGGCGGCTTTGAGGAAGGCCTTGAACTGGGCCGGGGTGACGGCCTTCTCGTTCGAGGGAATGCCGGCGATAAAGTCGACCTCGAGGATATCCCGTACCTCGGCGTAGGACTCGGCGAGGGTCTTTTTGCCGGTCTGCAGGGGGATGATGACGCGAGGCGCCAGGGCGCGGATTTCGACGCGGTTCTGATCGATGAGACTAAGCGACGCCGCCTGGTCGCCGACGACGTCGGGCGCCACGAAATACGGGCGCCGGCCCTGCTCCTCGGCCGGGTTGGCCTTCTCGATCGCCTCGAGGAGCTCCTCGTAGCTCTTGAGCACGGCCGGGAAGTCGACGCTGCGGATCGGCGGGGGCTTGGCGCCCTCGGCCGCGAACATATCGGCGAGGGCGTCGTGGTAGGCCTTGCGGTCGCGCATGTTCTTGCGGAACACGCCGAAGGCGCCGGAGTCGACGAATGTGGGAACGCCCCAGTCGACGATGCGCTGCGCGATCGTCTCCATGCCGGCTTGCGAGATTTCCTGAATGTCGATGCCGGCGCCGCGGTTGGGATAGTCGGCGTAGATGCTGGCGACGCTCTCGAAGTCCTTGGCGCGGGACAGGCCTGACGCGAAGCGGATGAGCTGCTGTTTGAGCGCCTTAACGCCGTCGGCCGGCGCCTCGGTGAACTCCTCGTCGATCGCGCCGGAGATTAGGCTCTCGACGTCGTCAGCTTTCTGGATATCGACGGCCTCGGCCTTCTTCGGCGCCGGCTTGTCGAACAGGTCGGGGGAGTTGGGCGCGTCGCCGAACATGCCGACGTCCATGTCCTTCTGCGGCTTCGAGCCTTTGAGCGGCTTGGCCGCCTGCATTTCGGCGAGCTTCTTGTCGGGGATTTTCTCGGCGCCCGGGATGACGAGCTGCGGCTTGCCCTCGGCGCCGGCCTCCTCGGTGGGCTTCGGCGCGACCTCGTCCCTGACGTATTTCTGCGCCCAGGCCTTGATCGCCTCGGCCTGCTTGCCCTCCTGCCGGTTGGCGCTCTGGATGATGCGCTTCGCGGCCGCCGACTGGGCGGCCTCCTTGGTCGGGAATCGCGGGCCCTCGAGGCTGGGCCCGTGGGCGCCGCCGCTGCCGGGGAAATGTGCGGTCCACCCGAAGGTGAATTCGCCGGGCTCGACCTCGAGCGTCTCGATCTCGGCCCAGTTGACGGCCTGCGGGCGCTTCGGGTCTTTGATCTGCTCGCGCTCGATCTTGTCGCCGTACTTTGCCTTGAAGGCCGCCCACTCCTGCACGCGCTCGATGCGCGCCTTTTCGGCGGGGTCGACGTCGGGCTTGACGTATTCCGCGATATCGACCGGCGCCTTGGGCGCGCTGCGGGTCGGCTGCTGGGCCTTCGCGTCGCGCTTGGCCTCGCGGATCATGGCCTTGATCGCCGCCGGCGGGAAGAAATCGTACTGATTGGCGGCGTCGACGACGGATTGCGCTAGGCGCTTGCCCTCCTCGCGGAGCTTCTCGGCGCTCATGCCCTTCTTGGGCTTCGCGCGGCCTTTCTCGATATCGTCGGCCTGCCGGAAAGCCTCGATCGAGGCGCGCTGGTCGGCGCCCATTTCGTTGAGCGATTCCTGAACCGTGTAGACAACCTCCTCAACCGTCCAAAGGCCGGTATCGGTGCCATCGAATACATGGCGGCCCTCGGCCTCCATGCGGCGAAGCTGCTCGACGTCGGGAAGGGGGAACGTGTCGTTAAAGTCCCAGGGGCCCTCGGCGGTGAGGGTGACGGGGACTAGCTCGTCCGAGTCGGCGGCTTGGATTTCGGCGGTGGTTTCGCCAGGCCCGCGGGGCCTGTCTGCTGCCGCTTCGCTGCTACTCTCGCCAGCGCTCGGAATTGGTTCGCCCGGGCCGCCTTCCGCGCCTTGTTCTCCGGCTTCTCGGCCGTCTCCGCGAGGTTGTGTTGCTCCTGCGCGATCTTCATCAGGGTCTTGGACGGCAGCATCGGGAACCTCATCGGCCGGGAATGGCGGCAGCTCGGCGATCGCCCTCTTAGCAGACTCCTCGGCCTTGCGCATCCATTCGATGTTTTCGGGGAATTCGTTCTCGAGATCGAGATCGGCCTCGACCTGCATGATGGCGGCGCGCTCGAAGGCCTCAGCCGCCTCCATGCCGTCGGAAAATATGAAGCGGGCGGCGTCCGCCACCATCTGAACCGACCATTCCTCCTCGGTGGTGCCCGATTCGGCATAGAAGGCCTCGATCTGCTCGAGCGTCTCCTGGCTGAACCGGCGGGCGATCGGATGCACGGGGGCCCAGTCCGCGGGCTTGTCGGCGTTCTGCGCCGTGACCTTGATCTCCTCGGCCTTGGCCTGATCCTCGGGCCGGTAGGCCTTCTCGCCGCGGAGGTTGCGGTCGATGAATTCGTAGAGATCGGCGACGGTGAGCTGCAGTTGCCCGCCGGCGTCGCGGCCCGGATCGTTCATGTAGCCGGCCTCGACGAGGGTGCGGAGGACCTCGTCGGGATGCTGGCCGCGCGGTCTCACCACGGGCCCATACTCGGTCATGGCCTTGTGGGCGTCCATGCCCCTGAGCTCGCCGGTGACGTCCTGAATGCCGCCGATCGAGGCGATGAAGGCGAGCGCGTTGATCGGCTTGAGGCGGCGTGGCGCCCTCATCCACGTCCCGCGGCGGGTCTGCAGGATGCGGCCCTTAAGGCCTGCCTGGCCGAGCACGATGCCGGCGGTCTTGACGTCCAGACCGGCCGCGGCTGCGAAATTTTCCGGCGTTACGGGCTGTTTTCCGGCGAGGAACTTGTCGAGGGCCTGGCCGTGCTGCTGGGCGAGCTCGTCGCCAGAAGGCTGCAAATCGGACAATCTAACGGAGTCCGTGAGATTGTTAGATTGTCCGTTAGATTGCTCGACGGAGGCCTGATTTTGCGGGGTTTCTGGCCCGTTAGATTGTGAGATTGGCCCGTTAGATTGTCCGAATTCCTCGTCCAAGGCGTTGCCGATGAGGCCCTCGACGTCGTCGGCATGCTTGCCAAGCTGCTCCGAAAACAGTTTGCCGGCCGGTTGCTCGGCTATTTGGTCTGCGGTCGCCGCTATGTCGGCTGCCGTCTTACGGTCCACATAGCGCCCATTGCTTGTAACGAACCCATCGACGTCGACGGTTCGCATAAGGAACACATCATCTGGCGTGCGGTTGAGTGACCTTGCTGCCGCTTCCACCGCTTCCCAATGGCTGGTACCCGTATAAATCTTGCCGTCAACCGTAATGGCTGGGGACACGATCCTCTCGCGATCGTCCGCTCTCGGCGTCTCGAGCACGGTCCCGACGCCGGCGGCGGCCGCCGGCTTCTTGGTCGCCCGCTTGTTCGCCACCCATTTCTGAAAATCGGCCATATCCATTTCGACGACGTCGCCGATCCGGTCCAGCGTTGGGTTGTCGAAGCTGCCGGTGTAGAGGCTGACCGCCTCGTCGAGGGTGTCCACGCCCAGCACGGCCTTGTGCTCGTCGAATTTGCCGCTCTTGATATCGAGCTGGTCGACGACGAATACTTTCTGACTTTCCGACTTGGGCCCGATGTAGACGTCGACATGGTCGCCGTCCTTGCCCTCGGTGCCCTTGATGTAGCCGTAGTCGGCCGGCAGCTTGGGGCTCTGCCAGTCCTTGCCGGTGTCCGGGTCCTTGCCGGTGCGGATCGATCCGGCCGGGTTCTCGATCGAAATATCGAAGCCGTGAAGCCTGATATGCGCCTTTTGGTAGTTGCCGGCGGCCTTCTGCGCGTCGGACGGTTCCGCGGCAACTACGGGTCGCACCGCGGCGAGGTCCTCGGGGGTCTGGATGACGGCACGCTGGGAACGGGTGCCGAAGCCCGGCGCGCGAGGCGTGGCGCCGGGCGGCGGTGCGTCCGGGGCGAGCGTGCCCGCTTCCGAGAAACCGGCTGTACGGGCGTCCTGAGCGGCCTGGGCGCGCTCCTGCGGGGGCATCGCTTCGACCTGTTCCGCGGTCCAGCCGGATTGGAGCAGGACGTCGGTATCGGGGTCGACGGCCGGCGCCGGGGGTGTGTCGATTTTTTCGACCGGATCGGAGGCGACTTCGCCCTCGATCTTTGGCCCGAAAAGCTCCTCGTCCGAGAATAGGCGGGGCTCCTGCCGGGTCTGACTTGCAGGGTTGGGGGGTCGAGTAGATGGGTTTGGAGGCGTGGCGGGGCGCTGGCCGGGACCCTTGACCGCGTCGACCGCCGCCTTGCCGGCGTCGATGGCGCCGGCGCCGACCTCCATGCCGGTCTGCATGCCGCCGCCGACGGCGCCGCCGAGCGCCATGCTTTTCAACACGTCCTCGGAAAGCTCCTGTTCCGGGTTCGTGGTCATCTGCTGGATGACGTTCTGCGTGAAGGTCTGGAAACCTTCCTGCCCGCCTTCGGCCATGGTCTGAGCGGCGACGCGCTTGAAGGCCTCACGGAAGCGGGGGCTGACGGCGCGCAAGCCCGGGATGCGGCGGGCTGCCATGTCGAAGAAGATATCGATCGGCACGGCTTCGGATGCGCCCGGCATCGTGCCGAGCTGGGCCGCAAGCCGCGCCTGACGCTCGGCCTCGGCGCCCAGGCCGGCATTGTAGAGGCCGGCGCGATCGTCGCGCCGCGCGGTGGCGAAATCGCGCTTGGCCGTGTCGTAGGATTCGCCGGCGCCGGCCGCGGTACCGGCCAGGGTGACGGCGGGGCCGCCGAGCAGGCCTAGCGGCAGGAGCGGCAGGGTCGAGCCGGCCGCCTCGCCGAGCTGCGACGTAAGCGAGCCCTCGAAGCCGGGAGTGACGGGGTAGGCCTCGCGCGCGGCATCGGCCACGGACTTGCCCGCCTTGACGAGGGCTTGATCTTCGACGGGGGTGGTATCGGTGTACTTGCGCGCGGCCTCGAGGAACGGCTGGGCCTCGGCGTCGCGGCCCTTCCAGATGAGGCGGGCGGCGCGGTCGTAATTCCACGCCACGGCCGGGCTGAGGCGCTGGGAGAGGCCATTGACGAATTCAGTGGCCGCCTCGGGCTCCATGCTCCGAAGGTTCTTGATGCCCTCCTCGGTCTTGACGATCTCGGTGGCAATGTCCGACGTGAGGGCGCCGGCGCCGGTGGCCATGGTACCGACGAGGCCGCCTGCGCCGCGCACGGTGGCGCCGCCGAATTCGCCTGCATAGTCGCCGATCGTGGGCTGCGGGTTCTCGGCGTCATACCGGCGCTGGGCGAGTTTCGTGGGCCTGGTCTTGCCGAAGGCCTGCAGGATGGCCGGATCGACCGTGACCTTGTCGCCGGGGCCGTAAATCTCGCCAGTCTCGGAATGCAGATAGTAGTCCTGCCCGTTGATCGTCCTGCGTTCCTTGACGAAGGCATCAGGCCCGTGCGGCGGGTTCTCGGCCGAATAGGGCATGTCGGGAGTTGGCACGGCGGCGGGAGTGCCCCAGAGATCCGCGTCTGAAAGCTCCGCGCTCGGTGCGCTGCCCCATAGATCGGCGTCGGTCAGTTCGGTCATTGCGCAGGTTTCCAGCCTGTGCCGGTCCACTCGAACTGGCCCTTGGGCGTGTTGTAGACCTTGCCCTTGACTCGCGTCTCGGGCGGCGGAGGCGCTGTCAACAGGGGCTCGTTCGGGTCGCCCTTACCGGCGGCGCCCGGCGTGAGCGGGACGTCGGTGACGGGCGCGGGCGCGGCCTCTGCGGGTGCTGCATTGGCGAGCTCGTACTCGGACTCGAGGGCGCGCTTGAACTGTGCCACCTGGCTGTCGACCGCAGCGTGGCGCTCGGCCTTCTGTTCGGGTGACAGGTTCCAATCGCTCTCGATCGCGTCGGTCAGGCGCTTGCGGTAGCCGTTCGGCCCCTCGGTGAGTTTGTAGACGGAATCGCGGGCCTTGCGGCGCTGCTCGGCGGTGAGCGGCTTGCCGTCGCCCGACGTGCGGCCGATCGCCGTGTCGATGCCGGCCTTGGCGGACGCAACCGCGTCCTGCGTCGAGCGCCGGGAGATCATGGAATCGGTGTTGCGGTCGGCGCGCGACTGAATGCGCTCGTCGAGGCCGCGCTTGTATGTCCGCTCCTCGTCGGTTTTCCGTTGCTCCTCCGCATAGCGCTCGTCGAGGATGCCGTCGCGCTTGCGGTCGTAGACGCGGTCCTCCTGCTTCGTGGCGACGCCGAGCGCGCTCTCAAGCAGGCGCAGGCGCCGATCGGCCTCGTGCTGTTGCGCTTCCTCGACCGTCTTTTGCGCCTCGAGGCTCTGCTGCTCCATGCTGTCGCCGGTTTCCGCCCAGGCGTTGCCGGCCGCGCCGGCCGCATTGGCGAGGCCCTGGCCGAAGCCGCCACGGGTCTTGAGGAGCGCCAGGCTGGCGGCAAGCACGGTGTTGCGGATCTGCTTGCGGCGCTGCTCCTCCGGACTGACGCGCTCGAGAAGCTGCTGCTGCCATTGCGATTCCTGCTGGGGGGCCTGTGCCTGTCCGAGAAAGGCCTCGGTGAGCGCATTGATATCCATCGATCGTCCTCAGATGAAGGCTTGCATGAGAAGGGCGAGCTGCTGGCGTGCGACCGGATCGCCCTGCCGCGCTTTCATGGCGAGGTTCCGGGCGATATTCGGGTCGATCGGCTGGCCCTGCGTCGGGTCTGGCATGTTGGGCCCGCCGCCGCCGCGCTGGGCCTGCAGGCCGGCGAGATCGCCGGAATTCCTGAAATCGCCGCCGAGGAAAGCGTCAACGATCTTGCCCGGAAGGTCGCGCCATCCCTGCTTGGCTTTGTCCCAGTCGTAGGCGAACCGCTGTTTGCGCTCGCTCCAATCGCCCGGAACGCTGTCGTCCTGGCTCGGTGCCGCGGTGCCGTCGTCGGCGATCTGCGGCTGTTCGTCGGGATTGCTCCAATCGTCCTCGGGGCTGGGCAGGCCTCCCGGAGGCTCGCCGACGTCGATGACGCCGCCGGCGGGCTGAACATTCTGGGTCCCGTTTATGCCGGTGGCCGCCGTGCCGCCGCGCCATTGCTCGCCGCCCAATGCTGTGCGGCCGCGGCCGCCGGTCTGCGCCATGTCGGTCTGCGCGTCGGCGACGACCTGGTTGGGGGTGCGCACCGATGAGAGGGGGTCATAAGCCTCCTCGGCCGGGGCGGTGATATCCTGCGTGATCTGGTAGGCGCCGGGCTGCATGCCGGCCCGCGGATCGCCGGCGATGAGGGTGCGGAGCGTCGGGTCGGTGGTGGCCATGGCCTCCTGCATGACCGACGCTGGCGCGTCCTGGGCGGGGAGATCGCCGGGCAGGCCCATGAATTTCTGCGTCGAGAGGCCTTGCGGGGGAATGCCGGCTCGGGGGTCGCCGGCGATCATGGTCTGCGCCGGGGCGGTCGGGTAGCCGCTAGGCGCGATGCCGGCGCGCGGATCGCCGGCAATTGTCGGCGCTGCTGCCGGCTGGGGCCGGTTGCCGAGGATGGCAGCGCTGGCGCGCGTCGTCGCCGGCATGGCGAATTCATCGGTCGAGCCGATTACGGGGGGCACGCCCATGGCAGCCGCCAGGACGCCCGGAACCTGATCGGTGATGACCTTCGGCGCCGGCGGCACGGCCGAGCGGAGCGAGGCCATGGTCTCGGTCGACGGCGCCAGATTGGTGGGGTCGCTGAGAAGATCGCTGACCGATGCGTCGATGGGCTTCGGCGGGGTGTCGCCGGCAACGATGCCGCCGAGCGATGGGCCGAGGATGGCACGCTCGAGGCCGGCCGCAAGGTTCGCCGCGGCCGCCTGATTGACGTCGGACTGGGTCGCGGTGTTGAGCGTGCCCGACGTGCCTTCGACGCTCGTGTCGCCGGTACCGCCGAAATCGCTCTTGCCCGCCTGGTTGGCCGGGGTCGACGGAATGCCGCGCGAGGGGTCCGCGACCTTGGCGGCCGTGTTCGACGAGATCGGCGCCTTGTCGGTCTTGCCCGGTGCACTGGTGGTGCCAGGCGTGTTGGTGCCGACGGGGGGCTTGTTCTCGCCCGAGTTTGGCGCGATCGAGCGATTGGTCGACGTCGATGCCGTCTTGCCGGCCGTGCTCGAGGAGCCGCTCGGCGCGGAGCTGGTCGACTCCTTCGAGGCCTCGGCCGATTTGGTCGACGAGGTTGTGCTCGACTGGCTGCCGTTATTGGCGGTGTCGGTCTGGCTGCCGTTGTTCGTCGTGGTGCCGCCGCTCGAGGTCGAACCGGGCGCGCCGTTCCAATTGCCGATCGACGACTGGTCGCCCGCGGCCGTGTCGTTGGGATCTGGCATCCGGCACTCCTACAGGAACATGGAAAGCAGGCTGCCGATGCCGCCGGCGATGAGGCCGCCGTTGGAAGGCCCGGGCTCGAGGGTCTGCGTCGTCTTGGAGTACGGCGTCCCGGTGAGCGCGGCCTGCAGGAGATTGAACATATCGATCGGGTAGTCGCGCTGATTGACAAAATCCTGATAGCCAAGGTCCTTGCGCTTCTGGCCGAGCGCCTGCTGGTTGGCGCCGGAGCGGTACAGGCTGTCGATGTATTTCAGGAATTCGTCGTCCTTCTGCATGTTCAACTGTTCTTCATCGAACATGCGGTTGATATCGCGATCGCGAAGCTGCATCGCCGTATCGAAGCTCTGGGCGTAGGCGTTGGCGGCCGCGTCGCCTTTCGCCTGAATGCCCTTCTCGTGAATGAGGCTGTCCGCGATGCCGTGGCGCGCGTCGCCAAAGGCATTGGCGCCATGGGCCGCGGTGTTCGACTCCCATTGCAGCGCCTTGCCGGTGCCCTGATCGATGCGGTCCTCGGTGCGATTGAGGACCTCGTCGAGGTAGGGGTTCATATAGGCCTGCAGGCTGCCGCTCTTGCCGCCGATATTGTCGATGAGGCGGGGCGCGTCGAAGTCCTTGGCGCCGGCTCGAGCATCGGGCGCAAACTTGCGCAGCATGCTCATGGCCTTGTTCTGGTCGCGCGAGAAGCCCTGCACGCGCGAGAACGGGTAAGGCGTGTAGGCGCGGCCGGCGAGCTGGGTGGCAAGGCCGTAGTTGTAACGGCCAGCCTGATCCATCCACTTCGGAAGCTGCTGCTTCTGTGTGCCCGTCACCTGATCCTTGCCGGGCTGGAACAACCAATCGAACAGGCCGGCCATTAGCGGTTGCCTCCCATGTCATCGAGATTGAAGCCGCCGGTGCCGCCCTTCGGCTTGTCCTTGTCGCCGGGCTTGGGCTTGTCCTTGTCATCGTCGCCGGTCAGCGTGCGCTTGACCCAGTCGTCGAAGGGGTTCCATTGCTGCGGTCGGCCAAGCGTGCCGAGTGCAGAGATCGGAGCCATGCCGCCGCGGGTCGACTGGGCGAAAAACGTCGCCTCGCCGCCTTTGCCACCGTAGTTGTCGCCGATGCCGCGCATGACCTGGCCGGTCTGCGGCCGGCCCGTTCCGAGCGGGCGCATCTGGATCGCGCCGACGGCGCCGCCCGGCATGGGCGTCTGTCCGGAATTTCCGGACAACTGACGAAGGAGCTGCTGCGTCGACTGCGGGCGCTGCGTCGCCCAGGGCGGAAGCCGGTTCTGCTTGCCGCCGCCGAAGATCGCCCGGATGAGCGCGCCGAGCCCGGCGTTCCGATCCTTGTCCTTGTCGCCACCATCGGGGCCGGGCTGCCACTGGCCATTCTCAAGCATGTTACTGGTTCCTTTTCATGCCGAAGCTGCGCATGTCGGCAATGAGGGTGCACAGCACGTTGGCGACGTCCTCCGTGGTGGCGGTCGGGGCGTCGAGCGTGCGGGTTGGGGTGTAGTCTCCGAGCGTGAAATCGTTGGCCACGACGGCCAAATCCTGTTCGGACGCGGTTTCGACCGCGCGCAGGAATTCGAGGAGCCATTGCCGGAATCGCTTCTCATCGATCGGCGGGTGGCCCAGATAGACGCGCTTCATCAGCCTTCTCGCGGGATGCCGATGCCAGCGATCTCGAGCTTGTGGGCGCCGAGGGCCCAGTCGCCATCGATGACGCCGACCTGGCCGAAGCGGAATTTCACGAGGCGGCCGTGCAGCCGCATGTCCTCGATCGGCTCGCCCTGATCGAGGGTGAACTCGACCTGATCGAGCACGGACGCCGACTCGGGCAAATCCTTGAGCGTCATGGTGATCGTGATCGATCCGGCCCAGCGCTCGAAGTCGGGGACATAGCCGTCGACGTCGACGCCCATTTCGCCCTCGGCCATGTCGAGGTAGCCGTTCTCGATGTACCAATCGAGCGCTGCGCCGTCGGCGTTGAGCCCGATCTCATGGTTCCAGATATTGCCGCTGGAATCGGCGCCGAAGATCGTGGTGACGCCGTTGAGCGAGAACGGGAACATGGCGGTGCGATCGTTCAACTCGCCGACCGACCACGCCCATGTGGCGAGATCGACCATGATGTAACGGTTGGGCTCGTCGAAGCCTTCTTCGGCGTAGTGCCACCAGATTTCCCGGTGCTTGGCGTTGTACCAACAGACCGTCTTGACGCGCTGCAACTCGGAGAGGTTGTCGAAAATCGGCTGGATCGTGTCCCAGTTCGGGATCGGCTCGACGGAGCCGTTGTAGAGATAGAAGCCCGTCGGTGCCATCCAGAAGGCGACGCCATCGACGACGACGAAAGCCGTGGGGCCCACGATGCCGATCGCCGCCACGTCGGGGGTCGAATAGACCGTGTTCGTCCCGTTGAACGTCATGCGGTAGAGATGCGTGTCGCTCCACAACACGTTGTTGCCCTGGCTGAGGACCGCGCCGGCAATCATCCGATTGCCCTTCTGCAGGTTGCGGTCGATGCAGGTGTTATCTTCGGCCGGGGTCCATTCCGTGTAGTCGTCGTCGTCCGACGTCCTGACGCGCATGGGGTCGCCGCCGGCGCCCAGGATGCAGACCATGCGTTCCGACGTGACGAACATGAAGCTGCCCGTCGGAGCGCCGGAAACCTCGGCGAGCGGCTCCTGGGCGTCGAGCTGCCAGTCGTAGAGCTTGCCGCCCGTCGGCATGGCGAGAAGATACTGGCCGTACTTGTCGAAGCTCCAATGCCGCGGAAACTGCAGATAGGTGTTGGACTCGCGGAGCGTGCCCCAAGTTCCGGAGCCCCATGTCCCGATGCCCCAGCCGCCGCCCTCGACCATGTTCGCGTCGCCGGCGCTCAGCGGATATTGATAGGTCACGGAGGCGCCGCCGCCGATGGCCGAACTTGAGGCGTTCGACGTGTGCTCGACCGTGTACATGCCCGGATCGTTGATCTCGACGATCAGCCATGTCCCATTCATGTCGAGGCCGCCAACGCTCGTTGCGTCGTCGAATGTGGCGCTCTCTCCGACGACGCGGCCGTGGTCGGTGTGCTCGACCTCGACGAGATCGGAACCCAGTTCCGTCGAGAACGGGTTGTTGCCGAGCGTTCCCGCGGGGCCGAGCGGCGTGTTGATCGTCCGCTCCTTGTTCTGGTCGAAGATATAGACCGCGCCCTCGGTGCCGAAGGCGTGCCAGACGTTGTAGCTCGAGTCCATCCAGCAGAAGATCGAGCGGCAGACGCCCTCGAGCTCGTCGCCATCCTCCTGCCACTGTTCCCAGCCGCCGATTTTTTCGGGCTGGCCCGCCTCGTCGAACCTGATCTTGTCGCAATCGATCCAGCGGCCTTGCGCCTCGAGGCCGGTGAGGTTCAGGACCACGCCCGGCGGAATGGGCAGCGGTATCTTCTTGCCCATGTCAGCGCAGGCCCTCGATCGTGATCGTGCCGGCGGCGATATTGTCGCCGAGGAACGAGAACCGCACATGGCTGTTGGCGGTGGCATCCTTCTGCAGGAGCTTCGATCGCGCATTGCGGAAGCTGCCGGCCGGGTTGCCGTAGATGATATCGGCGAAGATCGCCGTGTCGCGGGCGGTGTTGAAATTGTGGATCATAATGGTGCCCTGCACGGGCCCGTCGTTGACCGTATTGCCGACGCCGGCGTTCGCTGCCTGGCCGGTGATAGTGCCGTCGGTGGGGGCAACCGTGCCGGCGCCCGCCGCGGCATTGGTGTCGAGGAACTGGATGCCCTCGTAGTCGGTCGCCTTGAAGGTCGAGGCGTCGGTACCGATCCGCATGCGAAATTCGTCGTCGTCCTGCACGGGCCTGATGCCGGTCAAGGTGATGCGCAGCACGCGGTAGGCCGAACAGTCGCCCGACGTCAGGGTGGCCGAACCAGAAGCCTCGAGATCAGCGCCGACCTTCTCCCATGTCTCGACGACGGGCCGGCCATTGGTGCGAAGGTAGGCCGTCTTGACGTCGTCGCTGGCGTACTGCCAGACGATGAGCATGTCGCCCTGGGCGGTAGTGATATTGGCATTGCCCGGCAGGTTGAGGCTCGAGGAATGCACGAGCGTATTGGCGCCGTTGAAGTAGAACACGGCTGAGCGGCCGTCGGCCGAGGCGGTGGCAAAATCGATATCCGAGATCGAGGAGCCCGAGCCCGACACGAAGAAGAAGCCGCCATCGCCGGCCGAGAGGGTAGAGGCGGCCGCAATGTTCGAGCCCTTGTTCATCAGGGCGCCGAGGGCTGCGGCGGTGATCGCCTTGGCGGTGTCGGTCATCGCCTGGGCTTCCGCCGTGGTGGCGAGCGTCACGAGGCCGCGCTTGGTCGCCGTGGCAAGGCCGGCCGGATTGAGGAGCTCCCAGCGCGTCGACGAGGCGTCGTAGCACAGGATCATCTTGTAGTTGGCCGCTGGAATATCGCCAGCGATGAGTGCCGTCCCGCCGTGGGTCCGCACGTCTAGCGCGCCGGTGGCGTTCGGGTTGAATGTCACCGCGCCGGTGTTGGCGCCGGCTGACTCGACGATACAGATGAAGCCGTCGGTGAGATCGGCCGACGTGATCGCCGGCGTCATGGTGGCGGTGATGGTGTCGGTCCCGGAGGCCGCCGCGGCTGGAAGCTGCTCGGTGCGCGCGTGCGCGACGTTGGTGCCGTCGCAGTAGAGCCTTGTGGCGCGGCCCTGCGGAATGACCTTGCCAGTGCCGGCATTGGTCTTGACGGTGAGCGTAAAGGCGCCCGTCGTGTGGTTGATGAAAACCCAGTTCTTCTCTTTCGTCAGGACTTCGATGGTCGCATTCGAGGCGAGAATGCCGGTGAGGCGGATGACCGCATTGCGGTTCTGCTCTGACGTGAGAATGACCGTGCCGCCGGTGGTGGCAACCGCGACATAACCGGCGATCGCCAGGTCGAGGATGCGGAAGTTCTCATTGGCCACTTCGCCCCAGGTGTTCTCGTTGGCGCCGGTTGCCTGTTCGTCCCATTCGAGCGAGCCTACGGTGGCCATCTATCGTCCCCAGTACAGTTCGGTGCGGATGCTTTGCCGGAACAGGTCGTATTCGGCGTTGGCGGTGGCGAGGTAGCCGAGCGCCTGTTTCAGGTGCCGATCGGCGAGGCCAGTCTCCTTCCGGTCCTCCCAGGCGTAGTGCTTGAGGTATGCCTCGAGGAGCTGCGGATAGCGGCTGGTCAGGAAATTGGTGGCGTTGCCGCCAGACAGGGCGGCCGGGGTGTGCCAGTACCAAAGCCGGTACAGGTAGTCGTCGTCGGCCGTGCAGTCGAAATAGAACGTGGTGCCGTCGAAGGTGCATTCGGTCGGCGTGCCTTCGGGCAGGCTGCCGTCCTGCTCCTCGCCGATCCTGCTCTCGTAGTGCTGCTGGTCGAGGATCGCGATCGGCTGGCGACGGTCGCCGCGGAGGTAGAAGGCCTCGGGCTCGAGGAAATCCGCCGGCAGGGTGAGCGTCGTGGCGCCCTCGGCGATGGTGCCATCGACCTTCTTGAGCATCTGGCGCACGCGAAGCTGCGAGTAGATCGCGGCCTGAGCGCTTTCCAGAATGTAGTCGACGGGCACGGAATCGTGGCGCACCCAATACTTGATCGAGCCGGGCGTATCCTTCGCGCCGGTCAATACGGTCCAGTTCATCGATTCCGTGCCCTTGTGCTGCTATTCGTCGGTGCCGTCGGCGGCGCCTTCCGTGCTCTCGTCGGGCGAGCCCTCGTTGACCGGGCCCATGTGCTTCTCGATGAGGGCGATCGCGTCGGCCCGGCTGCGCGGCCGGCCGGCATTGAAGCGCTCGGCGATCGCGGCCTGGATGGTTGCCCACGGGTAGTCGCTGCCGACTTCGTTGCGGGCCCAGCCCATGAGATTGACCTGAGCCATCTCGAGCTCGGGATCGGGATCGTCATCGTCGTCGGGGTTGCCCTGCGGCTGCGGCGCGGGCTTGGGTTTGGCGGCCGGTGCGGGGGCCAGGTACTTCGGATCGATCGGCATCGGACGGCCGTTCTTGTCGACGGGCGTGTAGGCCGAATTGTAGAGCTGGCCATTCTGCTCGAAGGCGAGCGCCGGGTTGCCGTAGATCTCGCCGGTGGCCTTCATCGCCTTCGGCGTGTGATCGAAGGGGCGGGCGTACTGTGTGGTTTCCTGAGACATGGTTCTCTCGAGGCTGGGGGTTGCATGGAAAAGGGCCCGCCGGTGGAGCGGGCCCTCTCGGTTCATCACCAAGCGCTGCTGCGCCTAGTGGCCTTTCTGGTTAGCGGCCGTGCCGCTGAGGGAATGGGACAGGTTCGTGACGGAACCGCCCATGCTCTTGCCGCGCTCATCGGCGCGCTTGCCCACGACGTCGGAATTGTCCTTGCCGTAGCTTTCCTTCCACTTCGTGCCGCCGCCGAGGGACTCGGTGGTGCAGCCGTGGTTCTTCTTCGATCGATCCATGGTGGACCTCCTTGGGGGTTGTGCTGCCGGCGTCTACCAGCGGCGGGAGAAAGTCGCGTCGCGGCCGAGGCCGGGGCGCTCCTTGTCGGCGTAGGGCTCGGTCGACCGGCGGTCGAGGGTGGCATAGCCATTTCGGGCTATATCCTCGCCGTAGCCCGATTTCTCGAGCTGCTTGCGCTCCTCGCGGTTCACAGGCTCGAGCTCGGTGCGGGTGTCGCCGTTACCGCGATGACGGCCCATGATGGCTAGTCCTCCCAGTCGATGACGGCGAATACGTGCGCCTGGCCAGTCGGGCCAGAGCCCGTGACCGCGGTGCACTTGACGCCAACCTTCGTGTCCTTGGGCATGGAGAGGCCCGCGGCCAGAATGTAGTCGTCGATCTGGTCGCCGACGCATTCCGTGCGGACGGACTTGCCGCCGGCATCCGCCGCCAGCGCGCCGATCGAAAGATTCGCGCCATAGGCGTCGAGATCGGAGGACGAGCCAACCGAAACAATGGCGGCGGTGGTGGGCGCGTTGAAAGCCTCGAGGACATGCTGAATGCCATAGTCGACGAGCTTGCCCTTTTTGCCCTTCGGGCCCGTGAGATAGAACACTTCATCGGCGCCGCCGCCGAAGTCGAAAAGGCCGAACCAATAGGTCATACGCATTGTGATCCCCTCCTCGAGGATGGTTGTGCGGTGGAGTTGGAAAAGAAAAAGCCCGGCGGAATTGCCGGGCTTTCGGGTGTCGTCAGTGCGTAGCGATGCCTACGCCGCGGAATCCCACATGACGACGCGGGCGTTCTCCGCATCGGTGTGGATCAGGCCGAAGCCGCCGAGCGCATACCAGGCGATGCCCTTGGCGCGGCCGTAGTCGCCCGGGAGCTTCGCGCGGATTTCCTCGGGGATGCAGACCGCCTCGGTGACGGTGTCGGCACCGAAGAAGAAGGCCCACGAGGACAGAGCGTTGTTCCACGCATCCGCGCCGGTCTTGCTCCATGCGTCGAACGTGGTGGAGTCGTTCGCGCCGCCCTTCGGGATGTTGTTCTGCTCGATGAACCGGAAGTCCTCGTAGCGTCCGATCTCGCCGAAGCGGATCATCTTGAGGCCTTCGCCGGTGTACTGGTGGATCGACTCGAGCGAGTTCTTGATCCCGCGGAACGTCGTGCGGTGGCTGATGCCGTAGTAGGCATCGTCATCGTAGGGCGGGATGTTGCGCTCGGACATGGTGTCGCCGAGTGCCTTGATGTGCCCGGTGCCGAGTGCCAGGTTGTTCGTGGTCGCGGTCGCGCCGTTGGTGGTAAGCGTGAGCGCGGTCGCGTTGTTGCCCGACGTCGGCGCGACGCGGAGCGGCGTGCGCTTGAACTGCAGGAACGCCTCGATATCGAAAGCCTTGCGCGCGTCGTGCTTCAAGGACTTGTCGATGATGTTGGTGATCCGGTGCTTCGCCATCAGCTCGAGCTTGCCGGAGTAGGGGATGGAATTGCCCCACTCGACGAGTTCGAGAGTGCCCTGCGAAACACTGATGTTCGTCTCGGGGATCGGGTTGGTTTCCGTCAACCGCCTTCCCTGGGTCGCTACATCGCTTACCACGTCCCAGTGAAACTGATCGCCGGCGTTCAGGCCTTTATCGATGCCATCTTCGGCATCGCAAAACTGACGAAACTTGCAGAGAGGCTGCACCTGATTGCGCAGGTAGTCCGAAAGTTGGTCGCTATAAAGATAGCCGCCATCCGCCGGGACCGCCCAAAGCTGTCCAGTCATGGTCTTTATTCCTGTAGGAAAGTGTTGCTAGTTGTGACGACTAGCCGATCGAGGGCCGCTGCCTCGCAATGCGCATGTTCTCGAGCGCCGTCTTGCGGGATTGCTCCTGCGTTTTCGGCGCGCCCTGCTGGTTGCGGATAGACGGGTCCAATCGACGTGGCGTCGGCTGGGTCGGAAGTGAGGCCTTGCGCTCCTGGCGCTGTTGCATGCCGCCTGCCGGCCGCTGGTTTTGCGGCTGTTGCTGCTGCTGATTGCCGTCGAGCATGCGGGCGGTTTCCCTGATGCTCTTGACTGCCTGCTGGTAGCCGTACTCGGCCAACTGCTCGGCATTCCGCACTCCACGCCTCTCGAGCCTGGCGCTCTTGTGGAGTTGGATGAGGTTGTTGATATCGCCCGCGATGTGTGTGCGAATATCCTCGCGGGAGTAACCAAGTTTCAGAAGGTCCTCGGCCATGCCACGGTGAATGAACTTGGCCGTCCGGCTCTGAATGTCCGCATCCTGCTGGAGTAGCGGGTACTTATTGGCAACGCGCTGGAGGCCTTCCCTCGCGTTCTCTTGGTCGAGGACCGTCAGGACGCTAATGCGCTCCTCGTCGTTGCCCTTGGTTTTCTGCATCATCGAATTCACGAACGATGACAGTGCGCCAAGGGCTTCGTCGGGAGTGCCGAGCTGGATCTTGTCGATCAGCTCCTTGGCGTTGGGCGGCGGGGTGTTGCCGTCCTCCTCCTCGGGCCGTGACAGATCGTGTCCGGTGTCCTCACTGTTGCCCTCTGCCTGGGGTTTCGGCAGGCGGGAAACAATCTCTTTCGTCGACTGCAGGAGAATGTTCGCCTCTTGGAGGCGCTTCTCCGCGGCCGTCTGTGTCTGGTAGCTGCGCGTCAGGTCCTCGACCTTGACGCGCTGCTCGACGCCGTCGATCTTGACGATGACCTCTTGGGCGAGAATGGCCGGGTCCATGCCGTTGAGCGGCTTCTTCGGCTGCTGCGCGGCCGGGGGCGGATCGTCGCCCGTCAGGCCAAGGTGCTCCTGCTCGCGGCGAAGCGCTTCCTTCTCGAGATCGCCCAGCTCGTCGTCGCCATCGAGGTTCCCGTAGCGCGCCTTGGCGCTGTTCGGGTTGCCGTCGTACTCCTCGAGGCCCTTGCCCTCGCGGGCGGCCTTGGCCTTGGCATAGAGCGCGTCGCGCTTCGTGTCGGGATAGTATTGCTTGTCGCCGATATCCGCGTCCTCGCGGGTTTCGTCGGCTTCATCGCCGCGCTGCGGGCGCTGCTGGGTCTCGGGGCGCTCGGCGCCCTGGGTATCGGGAGTGAGATCGTCGTTGACGTTCGTCTCCTCGGGGAGGATTTCGTCAGCTATCGAAGGCTGGTTTTGCCCGTCGTTCGCCATAGTATTGGTCCTTGAGTGCTTCGACGGCCGCTTCCTCCTCCGCGTCCATCAGTTGCTGATCCGCGTTTCCGGCTGCTTCACGGGCCTCTGCGATGTAACGGCACAGGGTCGCGTAGTAGACGGCGTCGCGCTGCAGGCCTTTTGCCTGCTCGATGCCGGTCTCGGTGGTTAGGTCGGCGTCGAGGAGTTTCGAGTGCGCGACGAGAAATTCGTCGCGGGCCCTCGCGAGCATCATTGAGAAAGGGCTCGTGCGATCGTTGAGCGCCTTCAGAATGTTGTTGCCGAGCGTGGCAATGGTCGCGAGTTCCGATAGGTACCGCTGGTCGTGCGGAAGCTCCGCCAATTCGACGGGCATGTAGACTTTCATGGGCAGGTTCCTTGGGGGGTTAGACGGCCGGTGGTAACGGCGCTTGCGGCTGCGACTGGGTCTGCATGCCGGCAATCTGCTGGGCGAGCATCGCGAAGCCCTTCATCATGGCCTCAGCGAGGGGGGCGACGGCTTGTGCCACATCGGAGCCTCCGCCTGGGCCCACTGGCGGAGCTTCTCCCTGAACTGGCGCTTTGCCGCCCGCCGGGCCTTTGCCAGCGGGTGCGGCTGCCACGCGCGCCTGTTGAAGCTGCTGCGCTTGCTGCCCTTTCGCATCCTGCGCCTCCATGCTGCGCGCGTGCGTCACGGCGCCCTGCTCGCGCTGGAAGTTGCGATCGCCCTCGGCCGAGAGTTCCTGCATGGCGGCATTGGTGAAGCTCGACGTAACGGCCGCTTGCTGGCTCATTTCCTGCTTGGCCAGGTCCTTCAAGGCCGCCAGGACCGCGATCTGCACGCGCGACTCGATCTCGGCTTCCTTGCTGTCGAGCTGCTGCTGCATCTCCTGCAGCGCGCCTTGCAACTCCTGCATCATCATCTGCGCCTGCTCGAGGCGCGGGTCCTCCTCGAGGTTCTCGGAATGGAAGAAGCGTTCGGCCGCGTCCTTGAAGCCGGCCTTCCCGAAGATTTCATCGATGATCTCGGTGCGCTTGGCTTCCTGCTGCAGGCGCTCGCCGACGATGCCGCCGGCCAGCCGGGTCGCCATCTCGAATTTCGAGAGTTGCATCATCGGATCGGCCGCGCCCAGCCCGACGTCGACGGACAGGGTCACTTGGCTCTGCACGAGCTGCTCGACCTCCTGGTCGAACTGGGGGCGATCGAACACTTTCGCCTTCTTGGCCGAGATCGCCACGACGTTCATGTCGCTCTCGTAGTATTGCTCGAGCTTCACGAGCTGCCGAAGGGTGGGCTCCACCCACGTCTCGATCCAGATGCGGAGATCGAATTCGCCCAGCGCGTTCGCGTTGGAGTTCATCATCTGCATGCCGCCGACCGTCTCGCCGAGCTGGCGGTTGGTCTGCACGGAGCCCATGGAGAAATTGCCGGCCTGATCGTCAAAGTCGGCGTTGAGCTTCTCCATTTCGACGAAAGCCTCGCCGGAGGCCCCGGCCGGGCGGTCGAATTCGACGTCGTCCATGTCCTGAACGAACATGACCGTATCGGGCGAGCGGTTCTGGATCGCCTTGATATCGACCTGGCGCCCGCGGCGGACCTTCGCCAGGGGCGAGATCGTCTGCTTCATCACGTCGAGCCGGAGGTTGACAACGTCGTTGACCTCTTGCTGCAGCGGTTGCCAGCTCTCGACCGGGCTCATGGGGTCGATCTTGAAAGGCTCAAGGGCGCCGACGCCGATCGTGCACGGGCGCTCGCCGCCCTGTGCCGGGTAGGCTTCCTCGACCGGGATGACGTTGGAAATCAGCCGCTTCTCGGCCAGCGTCCAAAAGACATAGTCCTCGCCCTGGATGCGAAGAAAGTTCTCATGCAGCCAGACCGTGCGATAGGCGTTCTGCACCACATGGTCGGCGAGGCGATCGTTGCCGTTCTGCTCGCGCGCGCGCCTGACATTGGCGTCGCCCTGGGCATTGGCCGACACGCCGGCGGCCGAGAGGAGATCGCCCTCGGTGACAGTCTCGTCGTACTGGATCGCGCTCTTGGGGTTCGCGTTCCGCATGTGGGTGAGGGCGTCCTCAACCGTCATTTCGTAGCGCAGGATCAGATAGGCCGAGTCCTGTGCCTGATCTTCCCAGGCGCCGGCGGGATCTCGAATGACGTCCTCGGGCGGGAACAGGTGGATGCGCGGCCGGTCCCTGACGACTTTCTTGACCGGGACCTCGACCTCGCCGAGCGCGATGCCGGGGGCGAGCTCGAACGGCCGGCGCTCGAACACGGTCTTTTCGCGGTACTCCCATGTCTGTTTGGAGACACAGATGCCGGTCAGGAGCGCGCACTGATGCGCGCCGGAAGCGATCTGGAACCATGGAATGCCGTTGATGCCGTTGGCGCGATTGAGGCGGTACTGCAGCAATTCGCTGACGAGCGAGGCGCCGTCTTTCTGGCGCTTGTCCGTCTCGTCGGTCGCCTTGATGGTGACGGCGCTGTTGGTGGCGAACAGGGCGCCAGCGGCCTCGGCCATCTTCTTGCGGGCCGTCGACCGGGTCTTGGGCCGGTAGAGCCGCGAGCGGCCGCGGTACTGTATCGAAAGGTACTTCGAGCCGGTGGCGTGCTGGTTGTTGAAAGCCCGGTACGCAGCCGTCCAACGCGGGTGAAGGTGCTGGCGCTGGTACTCGGTGCCCTGCGCGTAGGCCGACTTCATCAGCGTCATCAACTGTTCTTCGCTAACCGGGAAGTCGCTGCCGGCGTTCTGATCCTCGATCGCCTCTGGCCGGGAGTGGTCGGCCATCGGCGCGTCGAAGCTCGACGAGATATCGATCGAGCGCTTGGTGCCGATCTGGCCGGTGTCGTCGCTCGACTCGGCCTCGCGGTTTGATCGGGTGTCCCAGTACTCGGTTGCAGCGCGCATGTCAGACCGGCGCCTTCTTGTTGCGATTGAACAGCCAGTTGTGGCGCTTGTTCGCCTCCTGCCATGAGGCGAGATCGAAGCCCTTGCGCGGCATGCGAAGCCGCTCGAGCAGCTCGCCGGCGTAGCGCGTGACCTTGGCCATCGATGCGTCGCCCTTGAGGCTCTCGACGTGGATGACGACGGGCCATTGCTGGAAGCCCTGCAGGCAGATTTTCACGATGCCGCTCTCGATCTGCGAGATCACGCCCCAGGGGTGGCCGGGGTAGACCTTGGCCAGGTGCTCGCCGACGAGGTTGCAGAGCGCGTCGTTGGCCGCGCCGAGATTGAGCATCGGGTCGAGCACGTTGGATTCGTGCTCGGCCTCGCGCGAGACAAATTCGTACATGGTTGGGGGCTACTCCTCGGGAGCGTAGGCGCCGCGGCGCTTGTAGCGGCCGCGAAAGACCTTCTGGCCGTTGCGAAACTCGTACTCGACGGGCGTCTCCGACTCCTTCTGCCAGTCCTCGTCGTTCTGCAGGCAGAGTTGCCGGAGCGTGATCGTGCGCGTCGTCATGCTGTGAACTTGAAGAACACGGGGTGATCGGGAATGTCGTAGGTAATCTGCGACACGTTGGTCCACGTCTTGCGCGGCGTGGAGGTGAGATCGGTGCCGGTGTAGTCGCCGTTGGCCGGATAGGCGTTGCCATTGCCGAAGGCCGGTTCGTAGGCGTCGATGCGGCTCCACGTCTGGCCGAAGGTGATTTGGCGCGTGGTGCGGAAATCGAAGTCCTGATCGGTTTTGTATTCTTCGATGTTGGCGATGGCATTGATCTGCGCCTGCGACCTGTCGTCGTTGCCCCACGACACATCGCGGGTGAACAGGCAAAGGAACAAGTTGTTGCCGCGTTGGCAGACCCAGCCGGGCTGCTGCTGGCCAGGAACGCGGGGCGCGAGCTTTGCCGGCGGATTGGTGACGACATAGTCGAGTGCGCCCAGCGTGGGCTCGTCGCCGTCCCATGTGTGGCGCTTGGCGACGACGGAGTAATCGGCCATGCGCCAGACCTTCTCGGCGAGGAGATCATTCATCCGGCAGACCGCGTAGTAGGGCGGCTTCGGAATGACAGAGCGCTCGTCCTCGGACGCGGTGCACAATCCCCACGGGACGCCGGGCCTCGTGTCGACGTCGTCGCAGAAATTGTAGATGCCGAGCGAAGCGGGCCCGCCGATGTTGTACGGAAGGCCGGTTTCGGTGTCGGTGCCCTTGCCCAGGCAGTACCACTCGATGAGCATGCGGAGCATGTATTTCGAGGCGGAGTACCAAGAGATGTTGTTGTAGCCGTACTGGGCCGGCCAGTTCTCCATGTACTTGTAGTTGGTTTCGTGGCCGGCGAGCCACGGCTTGCCGTCGCGGCCAAACTGCTGCATCGAGGCGCCCGAGCCCGTGGTGTAGGGCTGCGACCATCCTTTGATCGAGGGCCTGGCGCCGGTCGACTTCTGTGGGTTGGCGTACCGGAAGCCCATTTCGGTAATGTTGACGGGCAGCGTCTTGTTGATGATCTGGGCGTCGCGCCACGACTCTTGGACAGGCCTGTCGGTATCGTTGGCGCCGCCGCCTTCGCCAGGCGCGCAGCGGGTGGGTTCGCGGCCGCCGTTGTAGATATGGATGCAGCCGTGCGTGGAGTAGTCCCAGATGCGATCGCCGTTGCCCGTGCCTGCGGCGGCAAGGCCGTTGTAGCCAGGCAGCTCGCGCTTGTAGATCGACGGCATGATGCAGGCGATGCCGAGCGGCTTCGTCGTGGCGTTCCACAAATGGCCCGACGCGACGATCCTGCCGTACATGATCTTCTGGCAGGTATGGGTATGGTTGGCCCAACCTGACGTGTAGCCCTTGTTGGACTCGTTCAGGCCCTCGATCCCGTACATCGGAATGTAGCGAGGATTAGCCGTGGGCTTGTAGTAGGCGGCGATTGCGTTGTTGGTGCGTTCGGCGATCTCTGCAGTCGGAGTTCCTTCGTCGGCGAGCGGCCCGAACTGCCGCATGCCCTTCACCTTGTAGAGGTACTCGAAGTAGCGCTTGGTCTGTCCGCTGTCGTGGGTGAGGTTCTCGAGGTTGGCGAGTGGCTTCTGACCGTCGACGTACTTCGAGCGGAAGTACCGGATTTTCATCTGGCCGACGAGATGCGGGATATTCTTGCCGCGCGGATTGTTGGCGGAGTTAAGCAAGCCATAGGGGCCGGCAAGGCCCGGCGTCCATGTCCAGATATTGAAGCTGTTCGGGCCATCGGTGCGGGCCCAGTCGGTGTGCAAGCCGATGCCTTGGGCCTCGACGAAATTGTCCGACCATTCGGCTTGGACGCCGTTCTCGGGCAACGGCGGATCATCCGCGACGTCGAACACGAGATAGAGGAACCGCGGCAGCACGGTCGACTCGTCGTCGCCGGTCGCGGGATTGGCAAACTTTCCGCCGACGGCGTAGCTGGTCTTGGCCTCGTCGGCCCAGAATGTGCCGGTCTGGTACTGCAGCGCCGTCGTCTCGGCGATATTGCCCTCGGTCGCGGCCTCAGGGTTCACGCCGTACATATCGATGACGCAATCGACCGCGTTGTCGGTGGTCGAGATCGCGCTGATGACGAGGGCGCCCTCGGGCACGCTGGCGATCGTGGCGCCGAGCGCATTGCTGCCGTCGAGGGTGTCGTCGTAACCCGACGCGATCGGCGTCAGGTTGCGGGTGCGCAGCGGGCGCGTGTGGATGGCGCAGCGCTGGGCGGTGGCCTCGCCCGATCCGGCAGCGTCCTTGATATCGATGGAGACGTTGCTGGTCGCAGGCTTTCCGGTCGGCCAGGTCGCCACATAGGCGGTGATGAGATTGCGGGCCGCGCCGGTGTCGAGGATCTTGGTGATCGTCACGCCGGTCATGTTGCCGACGAGCTGGGGATTGCTGTGGGTGTGGCTGACGCCCGCCTGGCTGAACACGAGGATCAGCACGCCATTGTCGTCGCCGCCGGCGCCGCACGGGGCCGACGCGCGGGTATAGGTCGAGCGGTCGACCTCGTCGAAGCCGCCGCCGGTGGAGGCTTCGTCGACCACGATCGAGCCGCCGTCGGGCTGGTCGGCCGTCTCCTCGACATACTCGCCGTCGCCGGCGTCGTTGGTTGCCCATAGACGAAGCAAAGTGGCGCGGCCTTCCGGCAGGTTGGTGACGCGACGCGAGGCCGGGATAGTGAAGCGGTCGCCTCCGGGCAGGCTGTAGAGGTAGGCGGTGGGCGGATCGCCGGTTGCCGGATCGTCGTAGTCGACGAGCGCCGTGGTGGGGTTGATCGGCGTGATGGCGGTATTCTGCAGCACGCCCGGAACCGTGACCGCGGCGGCATTGACGGTAATGACGATCGGGTGATTGACGACGGAAAGCTCGGCATCGACGATCTTGACGATCGCCTGATATTCGCCGACCGGAACCGCCTGATTGTTGACCCAGTCGAGGGTGACGTCATCCTCGCGGAAGTATTCCGGCGTCTCGCTCAAGACGTCGAACTGGTAGGGCGGCACGCCGCCGGCCGCGCGGAGCGCCACGCCGAGGGGCTCGCCCTTGGTGATCGTGACCTCGTCGACCATGTTGGCGCGCAGCGGCTTCGTCTCGGGATCGACGCCCGGAATGCCGTTCCGTGCGCAGACAAGGCGCATCCTGTTGCGGCTCATAGATCTTCTCCCAGCGGGATCGCCACGAGGCGCATGTTGTTGCAATCGGCGGTAGGCGCGATGGCGATGTTGCGGCCGATCTCGGCCGCGCCCGTCGTCTCGTAGATCGCGGCGCCGACGCGGAAGGTGGACGCGGACAGTTCCTCGAGGACTTCGGTGGCGCCGGTCCACGCCTGGGTGGTGTTCGTGGTGAAGGTGGCGCCGGCGATCACCGCGCCCTTCGCCGGAATATCCATAGTGTCGTTGAGGCTTTCGCCCGCCAGCACGGTCGCGAGGTAGGTTTCGATGACCTCGCTCCAGCTCGGAGGATCCTCGCGGCCGTCGGTAAAGACCCGTAGGAAGGCGCGCGCCGGGGTTCCGCCAACAGTGAAGGCCGGGGCGGTGAGGCTGGTGACGTTGGTGGTGCCGCGGTAGAGCGACAAGGCATTGGCGCCGGCGTTCACATGGGCGCGCCTGGTGAAGGTGACGCCATTGATGACGACGCTCGTGGGGTGCGTGTGGTTGGCGCCGCCATTGGTGCCGAAAAGCAGGGTGACACGCTTGCGGGAATGCGTGTCGGCCGATCCGACGGCCTTGTTCGTGAAGGTGTAGGCGCCGCCGGTCGGGCCTGCGTTGATATCCTCATCGGAGCCCGAGAGGTACTCGGTGGCGAGCGACGTCCATGTGGTGAACAGGCTCGACGAGACGACGGTGGCCTTGTTGCCGGCCGCGTCGATATGGCACCAGTGCATGTAGTGCCCGGTGTTCTCGCTGAGATCGGTGAAATCCCATGTGTTTGCGCCGGTGACGTGGCTCGTCGTGTCGATGACGTACTGCGCGGCCGCGCCGGTGTGGTCGAGGCCGGCGAGGACCTGATCTTGTGTCGGCTTGGTTGAGCTGGCCGTGCGCACGCCGACGAGGCGGCCGCCAGTCTCGCCGGGCGTGATGCCCACGGTGGCGCGGTGCGAGCCGGTAACGGTGGCGGTTGCGCTGGTGAGGGTCGCAGCGGTCGAGTCGACGGTTCCTCCGCGCTGATTGCGGGCGGCGCCGGCAATCGAGCTGAAGAACAGGGCAGCGAAGCTCACGCGATGAACTGCCCGGAGAAGTGCACATTGACGTTGGCGTCGGTAGTGCAGCGCCAGCCGCCGGACGCGAGGGCGGTCCAGTTGAGGGGAACGATGATCGGCGCCAGGCCTGTCACGGAGGAGGCGCCTCCTGCGAAGATGACCTTGTCGGTGCCGGCCGTACCGTCTTTCAGCCAGACCTTGCCCGGCGACGTGGTGAGCGGAGTGATGATCGCATGCAGGAGGTAGTCGCCGATCGCGCCATCGCCGACCGCCTGCGCCGTCTGCGAGGCAAGTGTCGTGTGATGGTCGGCATTGCTGGGCGAGTAGCCGACGTTGCCCTGCACGGTGGCAGCCGCCGTGTCCTCCACGGCATCGGCGATGCGCTCGAGGAAGTCGCCGCCGACGTGCAAGCGGCCGTAGGCATCGACCGGCATGAATTCGGGCTGGCCACCCTCGGACAAAGCCTCGAGCACGGCAAGATACATCAGCGGGCGCATGGGCCTACTCCTCGACGGGGGTTGCGTTGATATCGGTGATGGCGGCCTCAGCCGTGGCGCGCGCGACCTTCTTCTCGCGGGCGACAACCTTCTGCATCATGTCGAACATGGCGATGCGCGCGACCTCCTGCATCGAGGCGGCCGAGTTGACGACGCCGTCGACCTTCACAGGGTGGGCGCTGCGGGCGTAGGCGACGACGCGCGCGGCGTCCTGATCGGTGATCTCGAGGGTGGCTTCGAGCGTGCCGAGGGTCTGGCCAGTGATGACCAGTGAAACGGTTGCCATGTGTGGGGTGTCCTTGTGGAGTGGATTAAGCCGCCCACAGCGGGCAGTAGAAGTTGCTGCCGTTGCAGACCACGAGCATCCACTGCGTCGGTCCGACGCTGGTGGACGCGCCCGGCTTGTTCGTCGCGGAGAATGTCGCGGTCGATGAGCCTGTGGTGAACTGGCTGGAGTTCGTCAGGCGGAGGCAGCCGGTGCTCGCGATAACAAGGCCATTGGCTGAGGCGATGGTGACGCTATTCGCGCCAATCTGCAGGTTCGCGACGTTGTTGATCACGAAACTGAGGATGCTGCTGGCGTAGCTCATGTAGTAGTTGTTGAGCGTTACCTTGCTCTTGACGGTACGAGCATCAGCGGTGGCGTTGAAGTGGAGTTTGTCTCCTGACTTCATCGCAAAAGCGCTGTCCGACGTCGCGTGCACGGCATCGAACACGGTGATCATCGAGCCAGTCGCGGTGATCCCGGAATCAATCTGCGCGGAGCCGATCGACTGGACGCGAATTCCGTTGGCGATCTCGCCCAAGGCGGCGGTGACGACGGTGCGCTTGAGATTGAACACCGCACCGACCATTGCGCAGTCGTTGCCCTGATCGTCCATCAGGATTTCGATAGGATTCAGGTATCCATGCGCTGCGCCTGCAAAGAGGCTGGCAACGAATGCGGAGACGGCCGGGCTCGCCAAGAAGCCAGTCGCACCCGATTTGGTGTTCGTATAGACGGCGGTGACATGGATCGCCATGCAATCGCCTTGACCGGCATTGGCGATATGGAAATTGGCGAGGACTGCGGCGGTACGGCCGGTGTTGGTGGAAAGGCTCTCGTTGTGCCCCACGTTCTGCATGAACATGTAGACATTGATCGGATAGGCTTCGGGTGTGTAGAGGTACCCGCTCGTCGGATTGCCCAGCGTCGCGGAGCCTGTGATCCGATGCTCCATGACGATCTGCGACTTCGACATGTCGCCATTGAAGAACGTCGTGACGCTATTGTAGTTGCCCAGCGATGCCGGAGCGGCGGTGATCGCGCTGAACATATTCGCGCGTTTGTTGCCGCCGGAATCCTTGATGATGCCGGGACCGTGCCACGGGCCTCGCATCGACGTGGCGTCGATTGTGGTGGGGTACGTGCCTGGCGGCACGAAATACGGGGCCGATGCTTCGGCCTGGGTGACGGCAGCCGTGTCGTCGGTGGTGCCGTCACCAAGCGCGCCAAGAATGGGAAGTGTTGAAAGCCCGAGCGCAAGCGCCAATCCCGCAACTGTAAAATTCTTCGGCCGCAGAGACACTGGGTCAACAGCGACGATCATGTCAGTCGACCGCGGAATGTCGACTTCCGACTGCAGGATTGAAACTGGGAACGGGCTCGTCATGTGATGCTATTCCTTGGGTTGGTCCGGCCCATCCAGCATCGGCAAAGCCTGACCGCTGACGATGGGGCCGAAGAAGATGGCGATCCTTCCCTTGAGGCGGACGGCCTCCTCGGGCTTGATATCGACATCGCCGCCCTTGTAGATACGGCGTGCGAGATCGTGGTCCTTGACCTTCTGTTCGCCCGGCTCCTTGTGCGTATCTTCGGTGACGCCCATGAGGGCGCGAGTGCCGATCAGACCGAGAGTGAGGACCTGTCCATGGGTCTTGCTCTTGGGATCATCATCCTTGATCGGTTCGCCGTCGAAGTCGGGGAATGTTTGCGAGAAATTCACTTTCACGGGGATTCTCCTATGCGTCGAAGTGGTGGACTCTGAGATTGGGATCGATCTTGTCGAGCTGGGTGGCCGGCACGGGCTGCATGTCGTAGATGCGGCTCGTCGCGTCGGCCAAATCGTCGTGGGCGCCGAAGGGGAAGATGGTCAGCTCCTCCATGAGGGCGAGCGTCACGTCGTAAATATTGCCGTCCTCGTCGTAGCGCGTGATGGCCTTGGGGATGCGGTAGGCCATGCCCTGCGCCTGCATGGCGCGTTGGGCGCGGGTGTAGCCGCCAGGCTTGAAGTCCTTACGCTCGTCGTCAGAGGCGTGCGGGCCCAACTCCCATGGGCGGAACACGATCTTGAATTCCTCATCGTCGTACCGCCAGTAACAGAGCCCGTGATCGGGATGCTTGACGATCGGCGGCAGGAAGAATCGCGACCGCTCGAAATCGGGCTGCAGGCGGCCGACGCGCGCAACCTTGGAGTTGTCGCCCTCGTTCGGCCAGGCCAGCTCGTCGATGCCGAAGGTGTCGGCCTGATCCTTCGAGTTGCGCATCTGCTCCTCGAAGTATTCCATGTCCGACTGCTGGCCGTAGCGCTCGTAGCCGACGCGGAGGATCTGCACGCCGTTGGCCTCTTTCCATTTGTGGTAGAGGCGCTTGAGCATTTCCCAGCGCTGGGACAGTTTCATGCGGTGGCGGGCGCCGTCGAGCAGGTACTTGTTGCCCTGGGCGTCGACGCCGATGACGGCGATCGCGGTGCGGTCGGACTTCTTCGTCCTGCCCATGGAAGGGTCGGCCATGATGTAGACGTTGAGCGTGACCGGCCGGACTTCGTAGGCACGGAACCACTCGGCCTCGAACATGGCCTGCTTGCCGGCGGCCGGGTTCTGCAGCATTTGCGCCGCGAAGGTGGAGCGCTGATCGATCTTCTTCTGATCGAGCGTCGCCTTCGACATGAACACCGGCTCGCCGTCGATGCGCCCGTTGTGGGTGGCCGGGTGCAACCTGACCTTGGCGGCCTTGCGGTTGATGATCGTCTCGTAGGTATCGCCGATCAGGTAGCGCGTGCCGACGTAGCGCTTGCGCGTGCCGTCGCCGATGCCGAGGTTGTCGGACAGTTCCCAGGCCTCGGTGGCCTTCTTGATCTGCTCGGCGTTCGTGACGTTCCGCTGCTCGATCATGTCGTCGAACACAAGGAGCCCGAAGTGCTTCGACGTCGGCTGGCCCTCGACGAGGCCCCAGGCCTCGATTGTTCCCTCTTTCGGGTTGCCCTCGCGCTTGAGGATGATCCCGCTTTTCTGGCTCCACCGCGGGCTCTCGACGGCCGGGTTCCAGTAGAGGACGTCGGGATAGCAGGCCTTCAAGTCGTCGTTGCGCTCGAGCTCCTGCATGATCTGCCCGAGGAACTGGCCCGACGTCGCCTGGGAGAACGAGAAGATCCCGACGGTGAGCTCGGGGTCCTCGAGCACGTCCTGGATCGTCTTGCCGAAGGTGATGAACGTCGACTTGTAGTGGCCGCGCGCCCAGAGATCGAGGCA
>JACCDG011344669.1_pt1 | contig 46434 bp, 47 predicted proteins | sample 7442471 | NCBI WGS metagenome assembly JACCDG01 (sample SAMN15323444, study PRJNA562643) | freshwater metagenome | isolation source: river surface water | place: USA:Blue River Watershed | collected 2017-08-17
ATTCGTCGTGATCTGAGTGAGGTTGATTTAACGCTCGTAGTAGACCCAGGCCGTCGTGTCTATGTGCGTCAAGTGAATGTCACTGGAAATGCCAAGACTCGCGATATGGTAATTCGTCGTGAGATGCGTCAATTTGAAAGCTCTTGGTTCGACAGTGAAAAAATTGATCTATCTAAAAAACGTTTAGGTCGATTGGGTTATTTCACTGAGACTGACGTATCTACCCAGGATGTTCCTGGATCCCCAGATCAAGTTGATGTGAATGTGAAGGTAACAGAAAAGCCAACTGGCGCGATTACCTTGGGCGCTGGTTTCTCTTCTACCGAAAAGTTGATTCTCTCTGCCGGTATTAACCAGGAGAATGCTTTTGGTACAGGTACCGCAGTGGGCTTGAACTTCTCTCTCGGTAAGATCAACCAAAGCTTGGCTTTATCAAACTATGATCCTTACTTCACTGAAGATGGTATCAGCCGCTTTACTGATCTGTACTACCGTTCATCCAAGCCGCTGTATTACACCGGTGATCCAGATTACCAAATCAAGTCTGTTGGTAGCAATATTAAGTTTGGCGTTCCCTACACTGAGGTAGACCGTGTCTTCTTCGGTACTGGATTTGAGGTGTTCCAGATTCAATCCAGTATTAATACGCCAACACCGTATTTAAACTACATGCAGGACTATGGCATCGCTGCCCCTGGTTATCCTGCAACATTGAATACTTACAACGTTCCAATTACAGTCGGTTGGTCGCGTGATGGTCGTGATAGCGCCCTGATTCCTTCGACAGGCTCTTTGCAACAACTCAATGCCGAGGTGGGAACGCCAGTTGGTAACATGATGTTCTACCGCCTATTTGGCCAGTATCAAAAATATCATTCCTTCTCAAAAGGCAATATCTTGTCCTTTAATGGTGAGGTTGGTTACGGTGAGGCCTATGGCAAGTACCCATTCCCAATCACTAAAAACTACTATGTCGGTGGTATTGGGTCGGTTCGAGGCTATGCCCCAGGATCGCTAGGGCCTACCTACGTTAATACCTATACCGGCCTGAATCAGCCTACTGGCGGTCAGTCCAAAATCGTCAGCAACGTTGAGTACACCGTCCCGGTTCCTGGATCTGGAGTTGATAAAACCTTGCGGGTATTTGGTTTCGTGGATGGTGGTAATGTCTATAACGAAAATATCAATCTCGTCTTGCGATATTCTTATGGCTTAGGTTTATCATGGATATCACCACTGGGCCCACTGAAGTTCAGTTACGGTATTCCGATCAAATCCTTGCCAACGGATAACGTGCAGCGTTTACAGTTCCAAGTGGGTACAGCGTTTTAATTGTTTAAGGAAAGTTTTATGAAGCTTTATCAATCTTCTAAATGGATTCAATACGGCTTAATTGCCGCATCATCATTGATTGCTTTGCCTCAGGCATTTGCTCAAGACGCTGGAACACGAGTTGCAGCTGTGAACGTTGAGAAGGTATTCAACGAATCTAATATGGCCAAAGCAAGCCAGACTAAATTGCAAAATGAATTCATGAAGCGCCAGACTGAAATTCGCGATAGCGCGCAAAAAATTAAATCTGCTGCTGAAAAATTAGACCGTGATTCAGCGGTGATGTCCGAAGCAGAGCGTTTACGTCGTCAACGTGAGTTAGCAGATCAAGACCGCGAACTTCAACGTAAGCAACGTGAGTACACAGAAGATCTGAATCAGCGTAACTTTGAAGAGCGCGCCAAGATTGCCGAAAAAGCCAATCAAGCCCTTAAGCAAATTGCTGACCAAAGAAAAATTGATGTCATTATTCAAGATCCAGCCTATGCCAATCCAAAGGTTGATGTTACGGATGATGTCATCAAGGCTTTGAATAGTCTCAAGTAAGTTTCATGCCCACCGCCATCGAGCTGGCCGAACAGTTTCAAGTAAGCTTGGTGGGTGACGGCTCCCACGCGCTTCAGGGCCTCGCTCCTCTCGAGCGAGCTCAACCAAGCCAGATCTCTTTTCTTTCTAATCCGCTATACCGACAACAAGCTAGTGATAGTAGTGCTGGCGGCCTGATTGTTAATCAAGCGGATCTCGATTTTCTGGAGGCAAATCCCGGAGGCAACTCAGCAGGGCGGGTGTATTTTGTTTCCAAGAACCCGTATGCTACTTTTGCCAGAATGGCGCAGCACTTTGCTAAGTTCTCGGCGCCTGTTTACGCGCCAGGAATCCATCCTAGCGCAGTAATCGATTCCTCTGTAGCTATTCCCGTCTCCTGCCATATCGGACCATTTGTACAAATCGGCCCTGGTGTGAAATTGGGTGAGCGGGTTGTTTTGCTGGGTAATACTTCGATTGCCAGAAATTCCAATATTGGCAGTGATACCTTAATCTACCCCAATGTTTCTGTTTATTCGGAGACTGCTATTGGTGAGCGTTGCATTATTCATAGCGGCGCTGTGATTGGAGCCGATGGTTTTGGTTTTGCATCCGACTTTTCTGCTGCTGGTGGTGAGTGGGTCAAAATTCCTCAATCTGGTGCTGTAGCGATTGGCAATGATGTGGAGATTGGGGCATCTACTACCATCGATCGTGGCGCCATGAGCAACACCATCATAGGCAATGGCACTAAGATTGATAATCAAGTTCAAATCGCACACAACGTAGTGGTGGGTAACTGTTGCGTCATTGCTGGATGTGCCGCGATTTCAGGAAGTACTAAGATTGGTAACTTCTGCATTATTGGCGGTGCAGCGAATTTTGCTGGACACCTTACGATTGCAGACAGAACAACAGTGTCTGGTAACACCTCAATTATTCGTTCGATCACCGAGCCAGGCCAGCATTACACGGGCGTTTATCCATCAATGCTGCATGGCGCCTGGGAGAAAAATGCTGCGATTCTGCGTGGTCTCGATAAAATACGTCAACGCTTACGATTATTAGATAAATCTAAATAAATTCGTCACCATATTAAAAAATTAGAAACTTTATTCGGCAGGTAAATACATGAGCAAACCCATCGCTATCGACATCAATCAAATTTTGAAGTTGTTACCACACCGCTACCCATTCTTATTGGTTGATCGGGTGCTGGAGATTGAACCGCGTCAAAGTATTACCGCCTTGAAGAATGTCACCATGAACGAGCCGTTCTTTCAGGGGCACTTCCCAGATTTTCCAGTCATGCCGGGCGTTTTAATTATTGAGGCGCTGGCACAAACTGCTGCGCTCCTCACCTTTTCTGAAGTGCGTGAAGAAAATGCTATTTACTATTTCGCTGGTATTGATGGTGCCCGCTTTAAGAGGCCGGTATTGCCTGGTGATCAATTAATCATGACAGCCAAGTTGGAGCGCGAGCGTGCTGGCATCTATAAGTTTCAAGTGCAAGCTACGGTTGATGGTGAGCTTGCTGCTGAAGCCAATATCACTTGTGCTGTTCGTACGAAAGGTGCGTAATGACTCGGATTCATGCATCCGCTGTAGTTGATAGTAAGGCTGAGATCGCTAGCGACGTAGAGATTGGTCCATATTCTGTTATCGGGCCAAACGTCAAAATTGGTGCTGGTAGCAAGATTGGCTCCCATACGGTGATTGAGGGTTACACCACGATCGGTAAAGAAAATACGTTTGCTCACTTTGCTGCAATTGGCGGCGCCCCCCAGGATATGAAATACCGTGGCGAGCCTACTCAACTGATCATCGGCGATCGCAATACGATTCGTGAGTTCACTACTATTCATACTGGCACATCCCAGGACGAGGGTATTACCAGAATTGGTGACGACAACTGGATCATGGCTTATGTGCACATTGCGCATGATTGCCAAATTGGTAACCACACCATTTTCTCGAGCAACGCACAAATTGCGGGTCACGTGAAAGTGAGTGACTGGGCGATTATGGGTGGTATGTCTGGTGTACATCAATTTGTCCGCATTGGCCAACACGCCATGTTGGGTGGCGCCTCTGCATTAGTGCAAGATATTCCGCCATTTGTGATTGCTGCCGGAGATAAAGCATCCCCGCATGGTATTAACGTGGAAGGTCTGAAGCGTCGCGGTTTCTCAAGTGAAACCATTTCTGCATTGCGTCAGGCGTACAAGGTTCTCTACAAAGATGGCTTGAGTTTCGAAGAGGCTAAGGTAGAGATTCAGAAGATGGCACTTGCTAGTGCCTCAGATGCCGCTACTGCGGAAAAGTTAACAGAGTTCCATGACTTTATTGCCGCCTCTACACGCGGCATTATTCGATAGAGTAAATCGAGTGTCTAAACTTGCTTGTGTTGCTGGAGAGCCTTCTGGTGACTTGTTGGCTGCACCAGTACTGAGTGCACTAAAGCAGATCCCTGATACTTCTAATCTCGAGGTCTACGGCATCGGCGGTCCACGAATGCAGGCAGAAGGCCTACGTTCGGATTGGCCAATGGAGACGCTCAGCGTTCGCGGTTACGTTGAGGCAATCAAACAGTTGCCCGCTATTCTGAAACTGCGAAAAGAGCTCATCGCCAATTTACTGGGTGAAGGACGCCCGGATGCCTATCTCGGCATTGATGCACCGGATTTCAATTTAGGGGTTGAGTTCGCTTTGCGTAAGGCAGGGATTCCTACCTTACATTTTGTCTCACCATCTATTTGGGCGTGGCGAGCAGGGCGCATTAGCAAGATTAAGCAGGCAGTGGAGCGCATGCTCTGCATCTTTCCATTTGAGACCGAGATCTACGAGCGTGCTGGCATCAGCGCGACTTACGTTGGGCACCCGCTAGCGAGCGAGATTCCACTAGAGCCAAATCCAACGACAGCCAGACAAAAGATAGAAAAGACCTTGAGCCTCTCACCCAATGCATTAAATGGCATTGTGGTTTCCGTTCTACCGGGTAGTCGCAGTTCCGAGATTGAGCTCATCGCACCGGTCTTTTTTGAAACCATGGCAGAGCTTGTGAAGCGGATGCCAGGACAATCTCTACATTTCGTCATCCCGGTTGCAACTCCACGATTGCGCACACCGCTAGAGACTCTACTTGCAAATACCCTTGAGAAAAACCCAGATCTTCATATTCACTTGATTGATGGTGAAGCTGATGTAGTACTAGAAGCTGCTGATGTCGTGTTGATTGCTAGTGGCACAGCAACATTACAGGCGGCACTCTGGAAAAAGCCTATGGTGATCTCCTATAAGGTGCCTTGGCTGACAGCGCAGATCATGAAACGACAGGGCTACTTACCTTATGTTGGTTTGCCAAATATCCTCTGTGGCGAGTTTGTTGTCCCAGAGCTTTTGCAGGATGATGCGACCCCAAACAAGTTGGCTGACGCCTTATTGGCTTGGTTAAATAACCCTGGCAAGGTTGCCCAACTAAAAACACGTTTTGCAAAGATGCATGAGACCTTGCGCAGACCTACCGGTCTATTGGTTGCCCAAGCTGTGGCACAGACCATTACCGCTAGCAAACATCGGGTCAATGCGTGAGCGTGATTTGGGTATGCGGTGTTGATGAGGCAGGGCGTGGCCCATTGGCAGGGGCGGTGGTCGCTGGTGCGGTTGTTCTTGACCCCGAGAATCCTATTGCTGGGTTAAAAGATTCTAAGAAGTTATCAGCCACAAGACGCGAGTTTTTATTTGAGCAAATTCAGCTCAAGGCGAAGGCTTGGGGCATTGGTGAGGCCAGTCCAGCAGAGATTGATGAGATCAATATTTTGCAAGCGACGATGTTGGCAATGCGCCGTGCAATTGAAGATCTCACTACACGTTTAGGCGGCTGGCCAGACAAAGCTTTGATAGATGGCAATCGCTGCCCTGAGCTTCCGATCTCAGCAGAGGCTATTGTGAAGGGCGACACCAAAGAGCCGGCGATTTCAGCGGCATCGATTCTCGCTAAAGTGACGCGTGATCGTCAAATGATGGCCTTGCATGAGCTGCATCCACAGTACGGGTTTGCTCAACATATGGGATATCCAACAGAGGCGCATTTTGCAGCCTTAAAAGAGTTTGGTGCCTGCGATCAGCATCGTCGGAGCTTTTCACCGGTTCGCAATGTGCTGGCACTACATAGTCGATAATCCCCCCTATGAAAATGGAATTTATCAGCTCAAAGGACAATTCTCTATTTAAGGAGATTCGTCAATTACAAGCCACTGGCCCCAAGGGGCAAAAGGCGAGATTTGCTTGTGGTCAGACTTTGCTGGAAGGCATTCATTTGGTACAAACCTGGGTGGGTAATCCAGCACTGAAGACCTTAATTACCTCAGAGTTGGGCTTGCAAAACCCAGAGATTGCTCAGGCCGTCTATGACCATGTAGAAATTTGTCCCGAGACTCGTGTTTATCAATTGGATAAAGGTCTATGGGATTTGCTATCTGATTTAGTGAATGCTCCGCAAATTGCAGGATTGCTAGATCTGCCTGAATCTGCGCTAAATCCACAAAAGTCTGTTGCGACGATTTCTGGCGACGTGATCATTTTGGATCGCATTCAGGATGCTGGTAATGTGGGCTCTATCTTGCGAACTGCTGCTGCGGCCGGCTTCACTCAGGTGATTGCATTAACGGGTTGTGCTCATCTGTGGTCCAGTAAAGTGTTGCGCGCCGGCATGGGCGCCCATCGCTTGCTCGATCTTTATGAAGGCTGGTCAACTCAGCAAGTGCTAAGCGCTGTAACGTCGCCTTTGTTAGCTACTACTGCTGATGGCGAGTTAGATCTCTTCAATATGTCCAAGGTATTAATGCATCCCGTTGCCTGGGTGATGGGAAGTGAAGGTCAGGGCGTTTCTGAAGACCTTATGGCTCAAGCCAAAGGGGTATCCATCCCGATTGATCCTAGAGTCGAATCGCTCAATGTTTCTACAGCAGCAGCAGTTTGCTTGTTTGAGACCCTCAGGGTGAGACGTGCCTAGGAAGCAGTCTTTTCTCGATTGTCTGCTTTCGGCCAATAGCAGACAGAAGAGTAAAAGATTGAAACCCTTATACCTGTTCTCGAGTCTTGCCTGAGCCGCCAAATAACGTTAAAAAATTCCTCGGATGGCTTTTTACTGGGTTGGCAATAGATTGTGTCGTTAATTTCATTAAGCGATTCATGTTCTTACAAAGAGTATTGATCGGCGTTTAAATAATCCCATCTTTCTCCAGGGTATTTATTTCTTGATCAGATAGTCCTAGAGTTTTGTAAAAGGTTGAATTATCTTCCCCGGTCTTAGGCCCGGATTTGATGGTCGCCATTTTAATATCTGACACTCGAGGCACCACACATGGTGCAGGAATGCTTCCAAGATCCGTATCTACCAGTCGGATAATTCCATTTCTAGCTTTCACCTGAGGATCATCTAGAACATCTTTGATGTCATAAACTTTGGTATAGGGGATGCCAGCTTCATTCAATAATTTTTCAATTTCGAGATACCTATTGTGCGCAAACCAATTTGCTATTCCAGTATCTAGCTCTACTACATTGATACATCGATTGGGGTTTGATGAAAATCTAGGGTCATCAACCCATTCACTTTTACCAATGGCCGTACATAAGCGTTTAAATATCGCATCTGAGGAGGCTACTAACGTAACCCAGAGCCCATCTTTGGTTTGATACATGTTTGAGGGTGCTGTATAGCTGGCACGGTTTCCTTCATGTGTTCTATTAACTCCCAGAACCTCGTACTCTACAGCCAGCGGATCTAATAATCGAAATACGGCTTCAGTTGCAGAGAGATCAATTTCAAAACCAGACTGCGATGGATCTCTTCTGATGGAAGCAATTGCGGCAGAAATACTCAGTGCACCAAATAAACCGGCTACTAAGTCTCCTATAGGCAAATTGGGGTGTTGTGGCCCACTAGCGGGAGTTCCGATTAAATTGGTTAAGCCGCTCATAGCTTCAAAAATGCGAGCAAATCCAGGTCTTGCTGCATAGGGGCCAGTTTGTCCGAATCCCGTTAGTCGTAAAACTAATAATTTGGGGTTGGCTTCGAGTAGCGTTTTTAGATCTAAGCCCCATCGATCCATAGTTCCGGTGCGAAAGTTTTCTACCAATACATCAGTATTTTTGAGTATCTTTAGAAACAGTTCTTTACCCTTAGCTGTTCGCACATCAAGCGTAATACCTGTTTTTCCGCGATTTACCGCTTTCCAATAAAGCGCATACTCAGGGGTTGTCGGGGCCAGACCCCTCAAAGCATCTGATCCGTCTGGCAATTCTATTTTCGTGACTGTAGCGCCTAGATCAGCGCATAAAGTGGCAGCAAAGGGTGCCGCAATGACTGTGGATAAATCCAAAATCCGAACATCTTGAAGCAATGGTGGGCGAGAGGTCATTTGTCTAATTTGTGAGCTAAAACCCTATTGAATCAAATTTGATATTGTTTGGGTTAATGTTTCGCAGAGCGAAACAGTGGCTGGAATAGATTGTGTATTCAATTAGAAAGTAAGAGGATTTGATTATGTTGAAATTTGTCTCTAATCATGATTGATCGTCAATTTGCTATTAACCTTAGCAGGGGGTTAGATGTGTTGCGTGCATTTACCCCAACCGATCAATTGCTGGGTAATCGTGAGCTATGTGAAAAGACTTCCCTGCCTAAAGCAACGGTTTCTCGCTTGACTTATACCCTTGAAAAGTTGGGTTATTTGGCCAGGGTGGAGCGCTTACAAAAATACAGACTTGCCCCCGGTGTCCTCATGTTGGGATATCCAATGTTAGCGGGAATGGATATTCGACATCTTGCAAGGCCGCATATGGAAAAATTGGCTACCAAAACAAGGTGGACCGTAAATTTGGGGATGTTGGGACGACTTGAAGTCATTTATGTTGATGCACTGCGTCTAGATCGTGGAAATTTTTTAAAGCCTGATATTGGAAGTAGTAGGCCATTGCTCACCACTTCGATTGGTCGTGCCTTAATTTTTGCATCAGGTGATCTAGAGCAAAAATCTATCCTGAATCGATTAAAAGTCGCAAATCCAACCCAGCACCGCCGTGACATTCAGATATTTCATCGGGATCAAGAGTTTTATGAAAAAAATGGCTATTGCTTAAGTCGCGGAGATTGGGAGTCTGATGTTTATGCAGTGGCTGTGCCGCTAAGGGTAGGCAGCAATGATGATCCCCTTGTTGCATTAAATTGCACGATGAGTGGATCAAAGCCAACTCAATTAGAGATTAGTAAAAAGGTGCTGCCATTCTTACTGGAAGCAAAACGAAATATTGAGCGAGATGGCGGTACTGCCTATCTAAATAGAGGATGATCAAGTGATAACCAATGACGAGTTAAATCTGAAGCGACTGAGGGGTATCCGTGAATTTGTTAAGGATATAGCGATTCCAGCAGAGGCTGCTGTGGTGGAGGCCAATCAAATTCCTGAATCTATTGTTGAGTTGATGCGCACTAACGGCTACTTTGGCTGGAGTATCCCTCAGGAGTTTGGTGGTAGCGGGCTCACTACCGAAGAGTTGGCACTTGCCAATATGGAAATATCTCAGGCGGCAACTACATTTCGAGCAAGGGCTGGAACAAATACAGGTATTGGCTCTGAGGGGCTTGTACAAGATGGTACGCAAGCTCAAAAAGAAAAGTGGCTACCTAAGCTGGCATCGGGGGAGATAACGGGATGCCTTGCGTTGACAGAGCCAGAGGCAGGTTCAGATGCTACTGCATTAAAGTCAACGGCCCTGTTGGATGGGGATGGAGAGTTTCTTATTAATGGCACAAAGCGCTACATAACGAATGCCCCAATTGCAGATCTTTTTACCGTCTTTGCTAGAACAGACTTAAATGATCGGTCCTACAAGGGAATTAGTGCATTTTTAATTTCCAAAGATACTCCCGGGATTAGCACTGGCCCAGAGCACAAAAAAATGGGGCAAGCTGGCTCCCCAGTATCTGAAGTATTTTTAAAAGATGTACGTGCCACGGGTTCTGATGTTCTAGGCGGAGAGTTGGGCCTCGGATTTACGACTGCCATGAAGGCTCTTAATAAGCAACGAATCAATTTGGCTGCCTTGTGTATTGGCCCGGCAATACGCCTGCTTGATGAAGCGCTTGCCCATGTTAAAAAGCGTGAGCAATTTGGAAAACCTATCGCTGAATTTCAACTGATCCAGGCTATGTTGGCGGAAAGTAAGGTTGAGATAGAGGCTGCGAAAAGTTTAGTTCTGGAGACTGCTAGGGCGAGAGATCGAGGCGAGGATATTGCCACTCAAGCATCTATTTGCAAATACTATGCCTCTGAAATGTGCGGAAGGGTGGCAGATCGCGTAGTACAAATTTTTGGGGGTGCTGGATATTGTGCGGATACAGGTGGCCCAATAGAAATGCTGTATAGAGATGTGCGTTTATTTAGGTTGTATGAGGGGACTAGCCAAATTCACTTACTGAATATTGCTAAGCGAATTTTAAAATAATCAATAAAAGAGGTTATATGAAAAAAATATTAATGTTTTTGATGTGCGCAATCGCTGTTGCATCTGGAGTTGCCAATGCGCAAGAGTGGCCCAATAGATCAATAAAATTTATTTCTCCATTTGCACCCGGTGGCTCTAACGATATAGCTACTAGAGTAATCGCAGAAAAATTATCACCAAAACTCCAACAGACAATTATTGTTGAAAATAAGCCAGGGGCAAATATTCGGATAGCATCAGAAATAATTGCTAGAGCTGAGCCGGATGGCTATAACTTTGTAATGGTTGCTGCACCTCATACAACCAATCCAGCGCTGTATGGACAGCTTCCTTACGACACCTTAAAAGACTTCACGCCAGTTGTGCAAGTAGTTAGGGCTCCTTTATTTTTGATGGTGCCAGCGAACTCACCAATTAAAACCGTTGCCGAGCTATTGGCTGCATCTGCAAAGCAGCCTACTGGTTTAAATATTTCAAGCCCTGGAAATGGAACAGCGCCTCATCTTGCTTTGGAGTTGTTTAACAACCTTGCTAAATCTAATTTAAACCACATTCCTTATAAAGGGGACGCCCCTGCAGTGACTGATTTGTTAGGGGAGAGGGTTGATGCTGGAATTCATCCAATAATTTCTCCATTGCCTCATGTGAAGAGTGGAAAGATACGTGTGTTAGCAGTATTTGGCTCCACACGCTCAAGCCTTTTGCCTGATGTACCGTCTTTGGGTGAGTTGGGTTATAAAAACACAGAGGTGTATACATGGTTTGGCCTAGTTGGCCCAGCTAAGCTACCGGTAAAAATAGTAGATCGCCTGAATAAGGATGTTAATGAAATTTTGTCCCAGCCTGAGGTAAGGCAGCGCTTTGCTGATATGGGTATGGAAACTGTTGGAGGAACTTCAGACCAGTTTGCAAAATTTATTCGTGACGATATTCAAAAATGGAAAACCTTAGTCGCACAAAGAAATATCAAGCCCGATTAAAAGCTTGATTTGGCTGTAGATTTGCAGGTTTAATTCTCTGATTATTGGGAAGAAAAATGTCTTATTTGGATGATCCTAGGGTATATTTTGCTGCTGAAAGAACTTTATTGGCGTGGCAGCGATCTGCCCTAGCATTCATTGCACTGGGCTTTGTAGTGGAAAGATTTGGTTTGTTTGTAAGATTCTTTAATTTAACAAACCAAATTAATCCAATGCATTCTGCTATTTCAGCCTTTGTTGGAATGTCATTGATCTTGCTTGGGACAATCCTCTCATTGTTATCTGCAATACAGCATAAAAGATTTATAAAAAGTCTATCTAACGCAGAAACTCCGCCTGGCTACTTTTTGTGTATGTCCCCATTAGTTGGTTATGTGATTTTCTTTGGTGGTCTTTTGATGATGCTTTGGCTTCTATCCGGGTTTTTAATTTAAATATATTAAGCTTAGATGCCAGTACTTTCTGGGGCAGTCAAGTACAAAAGACTTTTCCAAGAGCCCCTTATGGGTCGATTTCGGGCCTTCACTGTTCATCGGATCGGGTATCCGTCGCTCTATATCCTTGTTGGCTGCTTTCGGCCAATAACGGACTATCAATAAAAGCTACCTGGCTCCAAATGACGCAATAGCGAAGTCAATTAATGTTTTCACCCTCACAGATGTTTTATGGCGTTCAGCATAGACAGCATAGATATCAGCATCTGGTGTTTCAAAGTTTTTCATTACCTGTATTAATCTGCCAGACTTAAGGTGTTGTGTGACATCCCATTCAGCCCTCAAAACAATGCCTCGGGCATCTAGTGCCCAGTTCACGGCAATGCCACCATCATTTGTTGTTAAGTTACCGCGAACTTTTGCGCTATCGGTAAATTCATTTTTTGACTTACCTTTACCGCTCGAGAAGCGCCACAGTCCATAACCCTCATCACCTTGGCGTATGCCAATACAGTTGTGTTTAATTAATTCACTGGGTGACTTTGGTTCGCCATATTCCTTAATGTAGGCGGGAGAGGCTACAAGTATTCTTTTGTTGGGGGCTATCAGTCTGGCAATTGATCTAGAGTCAGGTGGGTGACCAAATCGAAAACAAACATCATAGGCATCATCGGTAATCGGGGGAGGGTTTACGGATAGCTGTAATTGAATATCTACTTGTGGAAATTGTTTTACATATTCAGCTATTAAAGGCGCGATATGACTGCGTCCAAATCCGAGTGTCGCATTGACTCTAAGTAAGCCTTGTGGAGCTTTTGTTGAGCCCCACAGCATATGCTCAAGATCATCAATTTCACCCAAAATTCTTCTGGCATGGTCTAGATAGATTTCGCCCTCATGGGTAAGACTCATTCTTCGCGTGGTTCTATTTACGAGCACCAATCCTAGGCGAGATTCCATTTGCGCTAAATGTTTACTTACTGCCGCAGTTGTCACCCCAAGCTCACGTGCAGCAGCTCCGAGGCTTCCTGAGCTGATGAGTGTAGAAAAGAATCCTAAATCAGCAGGATTAATACTTTTAGCCATTTTTGATTGTTAAGTAAAAGTTAACTATAGTTTAACTTTATACATGATTTTTTAATACCCTTCAAATTTATAGTGCCAATATTCCAAGCCTCTAATGGGCTGATGGAGTCAATTATTGGAGGGGACAAAATGTTAAAGAAAGTAACAAAAAATAGTCTAGCCAGCATCCTGTTGTGTGGGTTGGTTGGAGCGGGATTCGCGCAAAGTTACCCAACTAAAACAATCACCATTGTTGTGCCATTTCCACCAGGCGGGACCACTGATGTGTTGGCAAGGGCGGTTGCTCAAAAATTAGGACCAGTTCTTGGTCAATCAGTGATCGTAGAGAACAAGCCAGGCGCTGGAGCCACATTAGGTGCAGGACTAGTAGCTAAATCCAATCCTGACGGCTATACCTTGTTTATGGGTGCAGTACACCACACGATAGCTCCTAGCGTATACAAAACATTGCCATATAGCTTTGAAAAAGACTTTGCACCGATTACTACGGTCGCTTTAGTGCCAAACATTATGGTTGTGAGTGCCAGCTCTCCATACAAGAGTGTTAAGGAAGTTATTGCTGCGGCAAAAGCCAAGCCAGATGATCTCTCTTATGGTTCAAATGGCAATGGCACAGCACAGCACATGATTGGTACCCAGTTTCAAATGATCACCGGTACAAAGCTATTGCATGTTCCCTACAAGGGTAGTGCCCCTCTGACGACTGACTTGTTGGGTGGTCAAGTGACCATGTCATTTGACACGATCACACCAGTTCTCCCATTCATCCGCGAAAACAAGCTTCGCCCATTGGCGGTAACAACGGCCAAGCGTTCATCAACTTTGCCAGGCGTACCAACATTGGCTGAGGCAGGCGTTCCAGGAATAAACATAGGCACTTGGTTTGGATTGTTGGCTCCCGCAGCAACACCAAAAGAGGTCACAGCCAAGTTAAATGCTGAGGTTGTAAAGATTATTAAGTCAGCAGAGTTTCAAAAGCAAATGTTTGATATTGGTGCTGAGCCTGTTGGTAATACTCAGGCGCAAATGGCAAAGCAAATCGCAGATGAGACTGCCAAGTTCTCTGAGGTTGCTAAGGCAGCAAACATTTCAATTCAGTAATCACCCGACGACTTAAAAAGGAAATTACTCGTGGATAAGCAATCATCCGTAGTGGATAAAGAAGTAGCGGTAGCGGACTTAACTAATGTCCTTTCTAAATTTACTTCATACATCGGCAAGCGTTTGCCAACAGATGTAACTACCAAATTAGGTGAGTTACGAAGCAAGGAAGTGAACTTTTTGGCAAAAGAAGTTTTTGAGTCAATGCGCGAGAATCAAGAGTTGGCAGATAAGTTAGATCGTCCAAGTTGCCAAGATACCGGAGTCATTCAGTACTTCTTGTCTGCGGGTTCAAACTTTCCTTTATTGGGCGAGTTGGAAGATATTTTGCTTAATGCTACTAAAGGCGCTACCAAAGAAGGTCCATTACGTCATAACGCAGTTGAAACTTTTGAAGAAAAAAATACTGGCACCAATACTGGGTCAAAGATTCCATGGCTAGACTGGGAAATTATTCCTGGTGCTGATCACTGTATCGTTGACGTTTATATGGCTGGTGGTGGTTGTACATTGCCCGGTGCTGCTAAGGTACTGATGCCAGGACAAGGCTATGAAGGTGTCGCTGAGTTTGTATTTGATGTCATCACATCACGCGGTGTAAATGCCTGCCCACCGTTATTGGTTGGTGTTGGTGTTTCTACTTCAGCTGAGACTGCTGCCCGCTTATCTAAGAAGGCGATTCTTCGCCCAGTGACCTCAAGTCATCCTAATGAAAATGCAGCGATGATGGAAGAGCTCCTTACTGATGGCCTAAATGAATTGGGATTGGGTCCTCAGGGTTTGACAGGAGCAAATAGCGTGATGGGTGTAAACATTGAGTCATCCGCACGTCACCCTTCCACAATTGGTGTGGCTGTATCAACTGGATGCTGGGCGCATCGCCGCGGCAAGATCAAGATCAATGCTGATATGTCTTACGAAGTTATTTCCCACGAAGGGTTCAAGCTGTGAAGAAAATTCTACAAACACCAATCAAAGACGAAGATTTAGAAGCATTAAACATCGGTGATGTGGTTTATCTCACTGGAACCTTGGTGACTTGTCGTGACGTTGCTCACCGTCGTTTAATCGAGTTGGGACGTGAGTTGCCAGTTGATCTTAAGGGCGGAGCAATTTTTCATGCTGGCCCGATTGTTCGTCAAAAGGAAGATGGCGAATACGAAATGGTTTCTATTGGACCAACAACATCCATGCGTATGGAAAAGTTTGAAAAAGAATTTATCAAACAAACAGGCGTTAAGTTGATTGTTGGTAAGGGTGGTATGGGTATCGAAACGCAAGAAGGTTGCGTTGAGAACAAGGCGGTTCACGCCATTTTCCCAGGAGGCTGTGCGGTATTAGCGGCAACAAAGGTTGAGAAAATTGAAGATGCTCAATGGAAAGACTTGGGGATGCCGGAAACGCTGTGGGTTAACCGGGTCAAAGAATTTGGTCCACTAATTATCTCAATTGATACTAAGGGTAAAAACTTGATTGAAGAAAATAAGAAAGTCTTCAATGCCAAGAAGGGCCCAATTCTGAGCAAGATTAACGAGAAAATTCGTTTTATTAAGTAATAGCTTTTAATGAAATGACGTGAGCTTACTTTGTGGCCCACGTCATTACTTAAAAAGGTTTGATTGTTAGGAAAAATTCATGCGTTCTGAAAATATCCAAAGCAGTTTTATTAAGTCCTTTAGAAGTAATTTCCCAGTCAGAACCTGGTGTGCCAACAAAATGTTATCTGATGATAGTTATTGGACTCTAGCCCTATGTAAAGAAGAGGCAGAGAAATACCAGACAAGAGATGAGTGGGAGAGAGGGAGCCCAGTTAGCTATCAAAAAGCAATTAATAGGGGCTGGTTAACTAAATGTACCACTCACATTGTCGGGTTTAAACGAAAGCCTGCTGTGCCGGTAACTTGGACACTGGAGCGGTGCGCAGAAATTGCCAGGCAATGCCAGAGGCGCTCCGAGTTCAAGGAAAGATTTCATTACCCTTATGAAAAAGCTAGATTAAATGGCTGGCTCGATATTTGCTGTGCACATATGAGCTAGCTTCGCCAAGGTCTGCTTTGGGTCGAAAGCAGACCTTGAAGAATACTTTTCTAACCTAGTATTGTTTTATCCGACTTGATAGATTGCAATACAGTTGTAGCAATCTCTTCAATCGATTTGCTAGTTGTGGCCACCCAGGGGATAGATTCTTTTTTCATCATGGCGGTGGCTTCATTAATTTCATAGCGGCAGTTTTCTAGCTTGGCATAGTTGCTACCAGGGCGCCGCTCATTACGAATCTCGGATAAACGCTCAGCGTCAATCATCAAGCCAAAAATCTTATTGCGATAGGGAATTAAATCCTTTGGCAACTGCCCACGTTCAAAGTCTTCGGGTATTAGAGGGTAGTTAGCTGCTTTCATACCGTATTGCATTGCCAGGTATAGGCTAGTTGGAGTCTTACCCACGCGAGATATACCAACAAGAATGACATCGGCTTCCGCAAGGTTCCGGTTTGACTGTCCATCATCATGGGCTAGAGAGTAGTTAATTGCCTCGATACGGTTTTTGTAGGCTTCGGTATCAGCGTTATGGTGCAAGCGGTTCATGGCATGGGTCGATTTGACCCCCAGAGCTTGCTCCAAGGGGGCCACAAAAGTCTGGAACATGTCCAAAATCAAGCCATTAGCCTTACCGACAATCTGGTTGAGCTCAGGATTCACCAAAGTGGTGAAAACGATGGGCTGAACCCCATATTTAGAGGCTGCCTGATTGATGCTAGAAACGGCGTCATGGGCTTTTTCTGGGCTATCCACAAAAGGCACCCGAATATGCTTAAAAATGGCCTCAAATTGGGCCAAAATCGATTGGCTGAAGTTCTCTGCGGTAATGCCGGTGCCATCAGAAACGATAAAAACAATGCGGGTTTGGGTAGACATGAGGTTGGCCTAAAAGTCGTGGTCAGCACTACAATATGTAGTTAATGAAGTATGCCGTATTTTATTCGGCCGCTCGACCAGTTTCCTTATCTTTAGAGAGTATTTTATGTCCAACCAACAGCAACAAAGTAACGATGTAGCAAATGCCTATGTTTTGCCTTTTGAGCAACTCCGCATGACTGACGTTGAGTCAGTCGGTGGTAAAAATGCTTCGCTTGGTGAAATGATTTCTCAGTTGTCCTCCACGGGTGTTCGTGTGCCTACTGGATTTGCAACTACCTCATTGGCGTTTCGTGATTTCTTAGAGCACAACAATTTGACCGAGCGCATTCAGAAGCGTTTGGAAAATCTCAATATTGATGATGTACGCGCTTTGGCTGAGGCCGGTAAAGAAATTCGTGGCTGGATTGAGACTGCTCCGTTTCAACCACGTCTTGATGAAGAGATTCGTACATCGTTTAAAAAATTAGACGACTCTGGCAAAGGCTCTTTCGCAGTACGCTCTTCTGCAACTGCCGAAGACTTGCCTGACGCTTCATTTGCTGGACAACAAGAAACCTTCTTGAACGTTGAGGGTATTGATGATGTTCTGAAGAAGATTCGTGAAGTATTTGCCTCCCTGTACAACGATCGTGCGATTTCTTACCGCGTTCATAAGGGCTTTGCTCATGCTGAAGTAGCCTTATCTGCTGGTATCCAGCGTATGGTTCGCTCTGACCTCGGTGCTGCCGGCGTCATGTTTACTCTGGATACCGAATCCGGTTTCGAAGACGTAGTCTTTATCACCTCTAGCTATGGTTTAGGTGAGACGGTAGTGCAGGGTGCGGTGAACCCAGATGAGTTCTATGTCTTTAAGACAACTTTGGCGCAAGATAAAAAGGCGATTATTCGTCGCTCTTTAGGTTCCAAGTTGATTCAGATGCAATTCGCCCCAGCAGGTTCAGCTGAGAAGGTGATGACTGTAGATGTTGCCCCAGAAAAGCGCAATCGTTTTTCATTGGAAGATGCAGACATCACTGAATTAGCAAAATATGCTGTCATCATTGAGAAGCACTACGGTCGTCCAATGGATATCGAGTGGGGTAAAGATGGTCAAGATGGCCGTATTTACATCCTGCAAGCACGACCAGAGACGGTGAAGAGTCAGGCTGCTGGTCAAGTAGAGATGCGTTACAAGCTTAAGGGTACATCTAAGGTTCTCGCCAAAGGTCGTGCGATTGGTCAAAAGATTGGTGCAGGCCCGGTTCGCGTGATTCGTGATCCAAGCGAGATGGACCGTGTACAGCCGGGCGACGTATTGGTTGCTGATATGACTGACCCTAACTGGGAGCCAGTCATGAAGCGCGCTTCTGCGATTGTGACTAATCGTGGTGGCCGTACTTGTCACGCGGCGATTATTGCTCGTGAGTTGGGCGTTCCTGCAGTGGTTGGTTGCGGCGATGCAACTGAGCATTTGCAAGATGGCATGATGGTGACGGTCTCTTGCGCAGAGGGCGATGAAGGCCACATTTATGACGGCTTGATTGAAACCGAAGTGACTGAAGTATCTCGCGGTGTATTACCAGAGATTCCGGTCAAGATCACCATGAATATTGGTAATCCACAGTTGGCATTTGATTTCTGCCAAATCCCAAATGCTGGTGTTGGTCTTGCTCGTCTCGAGTTCATCATCAATAACTACATTGGTGTGCATCCACGTGCTGTATTGGAGTACCCAAACATTGATCCTGATCTCAAGCGTGCTGTTGAAAGCGTTGCTCGTGGATATGCAAGCCCACGTCAGTTCTATGAAGATAAATTGGTTGAGGGTGTAGCAACGATTGCTGCTGCTTTCTATCCAAAACCAGTGATCGTGCGCTTGTCTGACTTCAAGTCAAATGAGTACAAAAAACTCATTGGCGGTTCACGCTATGAGCCGGACGAAGAGAATCCAATGCTCGGTTTCCGTGGCGCATCCCGTTACGTGTCAGCAGATTTTGGCGAAGCCTTTGCATTAGAGTGCGCTGCGATGAAGCGTGTTCGTGAAGACATGGGCCTAGATAACGTCGAGATCATGGTGCCGTTTGTTCGTACCATTAAGCAAGCTGAACGCGTGATTGACATGATGGCGAAGTTTGGCCTCAAGCGCGGCGTCAATGGTTTGCGTTTGATCATGATGTGCGAGATCCCTTCCAATGCTATTTTGGCCGACCAATTCCTCGAGCATTTCGATGGATTCTCAATCGGCTCAAACGATATGACTCAGTTAATACTGGGTCTAGATCGTGACTCTGGTATGGAATTGCTGGCAATTGACTTTGATGAGCGTGATCCTGCAGTTGAGTTCATGATTGCTCGCTCTATTGAGGCTTGCCGTAAGCAAAACAAATACGTTGGTATTTGCGGTCAAGGTCCTTCAGACCACCCAGACTTTGCTCGTTGGTTGGTTGCTAAGGGTATTACTTCGATCTCACTCAATCCGGATAGCGTAGTGGCTACTTGGGAAATGTTGGGTAAGAAAGAGGCGTAATTCTCAGTTGCTAATTTCTAGCAAGATGTAAATAAGGCCTAGATGAAAATCTAGGCCTTATGTCTTTTGAGTATCAAATAATTAAGGTTTAGTTTTTACAGCCACTCTTTTCTTTGGGCTGACTTTCGCTATTGTCTTAGTGGGCGAAGCTACTTTCTTAACAGCTTTGCTGTTGCGATGAATCGGTACTGCACCCATCTTCTTGGCGGGAGATGCAATCGAGCGTGAGGGGGTTGCTCCCGACCAGCTGGGTTCAGCAATGGAATTAAATGCAGAGCGTAATTTTTCACCCCATAGCTGATGAATCATTTGGAAGTAGGGGTTGGATTCATCCATAGTGACCAGCTTGCTGGCTTGTAATGAATTCTTTTCATAGACCAATAGGTCTAGTGGTAGACCAACAGAAATATTGCTATTTAGAGTGGAGTCCATGGAGATGAGGGCACACTTAGTGGCCAAGTTGAGTGGCGTATCAAAACTGATCACTCTATCCAGGATTGGTTTGCCGTACTTCGATTCTCCAATCTGGAAATAACACGTCTCTGGCGTAGCCTCAATAAAATTACCAGCTGAATAGATGTTGAAGAGTCTTGGGCGCTCGCCCTTAATCTGCCCGCCAAAGATCAGGTTGCAATTGAAATCAATCCCTGCTTTTTCTAGGGCTTTGTGATCTCTGTCGTAAACCTGTTTTATTGCATCGCCAATGACAACAGCTGCATCGTGGGTGCTGTCTACATTCCACAGATTCTTTCCATTCAAGAGTTGGCCTTGTAGCAAAATCTCTTTAACTGCCTGGGTAATGGCAAGATTGCCAGCGCTCATGAGGGTGAAAAATCGATCTCTATCCTTTTGGAATAAAGACATTTTTCTGAAGGTACCGATTTGATCAACGCCCGCATTGGTGCGAGTGTCAGATAAAAATACCAAGCCATCTTTTAGGCAAAGCCCAACGCAATACGTCATCCTGCAGCCCCTTTAATTATTTCCTTGGATTATCTCTTACTTGGCTTTATCAAGGGCTGCTTACTTCACTTCGGTAATCGAGATGCTAGCGCTTAACTCTTCGCCACCTCCGCCGGAGCGAACCCCTTTAACCGGAGCTGCTGAGTAGTAATCTCTGCCAATCGCGAGGCGTACATGGCGGGCATCAGTAAAGCAGGCATTCGTAATATCGATACTGAGCCAAAGCCCTTTATCAATATCCGCACAGAAATCAATCCAAGCATGGCTTGCTAGGTTTGGTGAATCCTCGGCAAAAAAGTATCCACTGACGTAACGTGCCGGGATACCCGACGCGCGGCACAGGCCAAGCATGATGTGTGCATGGTCCTGACAAACACCGGATTTCATGGCAAAAGATTGAGCAGCGGTGGTTGCGGAATTAGTTTGTCCCGGGAAATACAGAATAGTTCCTTGAACTGCTGCTGCCAACTCTAGAACCTCATCAATCGAGTTTGTCTTTGGTAGAGAGGCTGAAAAATACGCCAGCATTTCTGCGGTCGGTTCAGTTAAATTGGTTTGCTGTAGGAGGTGATAGGGAGAAACTGCCTTGGGCTCATCAATAAACTCAAAAGCATCTTGAGTATGAACATCGCCCTCAGCCTCAATCATCATTGAGGTGTAGGAACTCTCTTGAACGAAAACGCTATATAAATTTCCAAAGGCATCAAGTGAGGTGCTTGCCTTAATCGGTGTACTGACTTTCCACTTTTCAATAGTCTGACCAGCGACATCGGGAGGTGTGAGACGTAACTCTTGAATGGAGTAACGCACTGGCATTTCATAGCGGTACTCTGTGCGGTGACGAATCTTCAGGTGCATAGTGATCTTTAGGCTACAGCTAATGGAATGAGATAAGCATTACTGAATTCATCAGCAATATGATTGATACGCTCCAAGAACTCCTCAATAAATTCTTCTAGCCCTTGTGAAAAGACTTCATCAATATCGGAATAATCTAAATTTGCCTTGAGCTTACCAAGAAGGCGCTCAATTTCTTTTGATTGCTGATTCTTTACTTCTGAAATCAATGGAATGAGTTCGTTCACGCAGCTAACAAGAGAGCGAGGCATTTGTTTGTTAAAAATTAAGAGTTCTGCAACTTGCTTTGGCGTCACTTGATCTGAATAGATCTGGCGGTAGATCTCAAATGCAGAAACGGAGCGGAGTAGGGCGGCCCAATGATAAAAATCAAAGAAGTTCCCATCAGCACCATCGATGATCTCTATAGTCTCACCATCAGCCGCCTTACCTTTTTTATCGGTACGCAATACCTTGAGGGATGCCTGGTCTTCGTACTTAGTTTCTAAAATACGAGCGGTGTTATCGGCGCGCTCTAAAAGCGTTCCCACATTCATGAAGTAGAAGGCCTCATTTTTGAGCATGGTGCCATGCATCACGCCTCTAAAGAGATGGCAGCGATGTTTGACCCATTCTAATAGTCGACTGGGGTCTGCTTGATTGCGAGCTTCCAGAATTCGCTGTAACTCTAACCACGTGGTATTTTGGGTTTCCCATGCCTCTGAAGTTATTCTTCCGCGAATGACGCGGGCATTTTCACGAGCAGCAAACAGGCAGGATACGATGCTCGATGGATTGCTGGTTTCATAAATCATGAAATCCAAAACATTCTCACGCGTCACGACATCATATTTCATCAAGAACGAGTCTTCTAGCTTGGAGATCGTGAGCAGCTTCTTCCAGCTTTGCTCTAAAAATTCTGCAGGCTGTGGAAGAAGAGAGGTTTGGTGATTGACATCTAACATGCGGGCAGTATTTTCTGCGCGTTCTGTGTAGCGGGCCATCCAGTACAGGCAATCGGCGGTACGACTCAACATAATGACTTATCCCTTTTATTCTTCTAAAACCCACGTGTCTTTAGTGCCGCCACCTTGTGAGGAATTCACAACTAAAGAGCCTTCTTTAAGGGCAACGCGAGTAAGACCACCTGGAACCATCTTGATTGTTTTGCCGGATAGTACGAATGGGCGCAAATCAATATGGCGGGGTGCAACACCGGATTCAACAAAAGTTGGGCAGGTGGACAATGCCAGCGTTGGTTGCGCAATATATTTATCTGGATTAGCAATCAGATGCCCGCGGAATTCTTCGATCTCTGCTTTGGTAGATGCCGGTCCAACCAACATGCCATAACCGCCAGCGCCATGGGTCAACTTCACAACCAACTTATCTAAATTGGCTAAGGTGTAAGCAAGGTCATCTGGCTTACGACATTGAAAAGTCGGCACATTATTGAGAATGGGTTTTTCACTCAAATAGAATTCAATCATGTCGGGAACGTAGGGGTAGATTGACTTGTCATCCGCAATACCAGTACCAATTGCATTGGCTAAAGTCACATTACCTGCACGATGTGCTGAGAGCAATCCAGCAACACCTAATGTTGAATCGGAGCGGAATGCGAGTGGGTCTAAGAAATCATCATCAACGCGGCGATAAATCACATCCACACGTTCAGGGCCTTGAGTAGTTCGCATAAACACTTGCTCGTTCTTCACAAACAAATCTTTGCCCTCAACCAACTCAACCCCCATTTGTTGGGCGAGGTAGCTATGCTCAAAATAGGCCGAGTTATACATGCCTGGTGTGAGCACTACGACATTGGGTTTTTTGACGTCATCGGGTTTGACAGACTTTAAGCACTCCAATAAAAAATCTGGATAGTGCTCGACAGGTGCAACCCGATACTTTTGAAACAGATCGGGAAAGAGGCGCATCATCATCTTGCGGTCTTCAACCATATAAGAAACGCCAGATGGAACGCGCAAGTTATCTTCTAGAACGTAGAACTCACCCTCGCCAGCGCGAACGATATCAATTCCAGCGATTTGCGCATAGATGTCTCGTGGAACATTGACGTTACGCATTTCTGGACGATATTGCGCGTTGTTATAAATCTGCTCAGCAGGAATGATTCCTGCTTTGATAATTTCTTCCTCGTGATAGACGTCGTAAATAAAGCGATTGAGCGCCTTAACCCGTTGGCGCAAGCCAGCCTCAAGCTGTTCCCACTCTTTGGCGGTAAAGATGCGAGGCACTTGATCGAAAGGGATAGTCCTCTCGGAGCCAAGATCATCTCCATAGACCGCAAAGGTAATCCCAACGCGCCGGAAGATGAGATCAGCTTCAGCGCGCTTGAGACCCATCAGGGCATCGCTTTGCTGCTTTAGCCAGTTATGGAAAACTTGGTAATGGGGACGCGCTTTTCCGCTGGCGTCGAGCATTTCATCAAAAGGCAATTTCATAGTTACAAACTAACGCCTTTGAGTTTTTAAAAAACGGAGGGATGGAGCAGCTTGGTGCTCTATGCACTTTATTGGTGCATTAATTCTTCACTTTGATAGCTTTGGACTTGTCTATCCAATTAAGCGTTGAGATCGCCCCTGGCAATCCGTCCCTTTTGGACTTCCCATTCACGTTCTTTGGTTGCGGCACGCTTGTCATGCTGCTTCTTACCCCGAGCCAGTCCAATCTCACACTTCACATTTCCTTTGGAGAAATGCAGATTCAATGGGACGAGGGTGTAGCCTTTTTGCTCAACTTTACCGATGAGTTTTTTAATCTCAATCGCATTGAGGAGAAGTTTGCGGGTACGGGTGCTGTCTGGGACGATATGAGTGGAGGCCGAAAGCAGGGGGGTGATATGACAGCCGATCAGGAATAGCTCCGCCCGACGGATGACAACATACGCTTCTTTAATGTGGACTCGACCAGCGCGGATGGCTTTTACTTCCCAGCCTTCCAGAACTAGTCCTGCCTCGAACCGTTCCTCGATAAAATAATCGAAGAAGGCTTTTTTGTTATCGACGATACTCATATTTATTTAGCTTCTCAAGATCGATTATGGCAGACGTCTACAAGACCGTTTTAATTGGCCAATCAGCCGACCGCATGTATGGCTTAGTGACCGACGTTGCGCGCTACCCTGAGTTCCTGCCCTGGTGTGGCGGGGTGGAAATTTTTGAGCAATCTGAAACTGTTTTGGACGCCAAAATCAACATCCATTTCAAGGGTATTAATCAGTACTTTCATACTCGAAATACCAATCGCCGCCCTGAAACCATTGATATGGTCTTTGTGGATGGCCCATTCAAGCATTTTTCCGGTCAGTGGAACTTCATTCCGCTCAAGGAAGATGCTTGTAAGGTGGAATTTAAGCTCCATTGGGAGTTTAAGAGCGTCATCCTGGATAAGATCATTGGGCCGGTATTTGGCCATATTGCGGGCACCTTTGTTGATTGCTTCGTAAAGCGAGCTGAAGACCTTTATGGCTAATCAGTCGATGGAGATTCTGATTTGCGACGCCCGCTCGGGTGAGCCCCAGCTACAGCCCTTCATACTCCATTTATCACCATCTGAGGCTCCCACAGTCGGGCTAGCTCTTATTCAGGCCGGAATCGCCAAGGGCTCCGATGATCCCATTTTGGCCAGAAAAGGCTGTTTTGGGGTCTTTGGCAAGCGCAAGGATTGGGACAGCCCGATTTACGAAGGGGATCGTCTGGAGTTGTATTCACCGCTCCTGGTAGACCCCAAGACTGTCCGCCGCAAGAGGGCCAACCAGAATCAGGATGCTAAATTCCAGGCTGCCGCAGCTAAAAGAAAGGCTAGGAGGCTATAATCTGTTTTTGCGACTAGGGGTTTTGCATGCGACTCATTCAAAAAGCACTCACTTTTGACGATGTGCTCCTTGTACCGGCTTATTCTTCGGTACTCCCTCGAGATGCCAGCTTGGCAAGTAAGTTAACTCGAGATATTTCACTCAATACACCGTTGGTGTCCGCAGCGATGGATACCGTCACTGAAGGCCGCTTGGCAATTGCCATGGCTAGCGAGGGTGGTATTGGGATTGTTCATAAAAATCTCAAGCCTGCAGAGCAGGCTAGGGAAGTAGCCAAGGTCAAACGTTACGAGTCTGGCATTTTGCGTGATCCGATTACGGTGGGTCCGGATGTCACGCTACGTCAAGTCATTCAACTTTCTCGTGAGCATGGTTTCTCTGGATTCCCAGTGCTGACTGGTAAAGAAGTGGTGGGCATTATTACCAATCGCGACTTACGCTTTGAAGAAGACTTGGACGCACCCGTGAAATCCAAGATGACTCCACGTGAGCGCTTGATCACGGTTAAAGAAGGCTGCTCCCTAGAAGAGGCGAAGCGTTTGATGAGTCAGCATCGCTTAGAGCGTGTGCTGGTAGTAAATGACAAGTTTGAATTGCGCGGCCTCATCACCGTTAAAGATATTTTGAAAGCCACTGAGCATCCAAATGCTTGTAAAGATAGCGAAGGTAAGCTGCGTGTTGGTGCTGCTGTCGGCGTAGGTCCTGATAACGATGAGCGCATTGAGCTTTTAGTTCGTGCAGGCGTTGATGTCATCGTAGTGGATACCGCTCACGGCCATAGCCAAGGCGTATTAGATCGCGTTAAGTGGGTCAAGAAAAATTACCCACACGTGCAAGTGATTGGCGGAAATATTGCTACTGGCGATGCCGCTAGAGCATTGGCTGATCATGGTGCTGATGGCGTTAAGGTGGGTATTGGCCCAGGCTCTATTTGTACAACCCGAATTGTTGCAGGCGTAGGCGTTCCTCAAATTAGCGCCATTGTGAATGTGGCTGCTGCACTTAAAGGCACAGGCATTCCTTTGATTGCTGATGGTGGCGTGCGTTACTCCGGTGACGTTGCTAAAGCTCTAGCTGCTGGCGCAAGTTCGGTCATGATGGGCGGCATGTTTGCTGGTACTGAAGAAGCTCCTGGTGAAGTGTTCCTATATCAAGGCCGTTCATACAAGAGCTATCGCGGCATGGGTTCTTTAGGTGCAATGGCCGATGGTTCTGCAGATCGTTACTTCCAAAGCGACATCAGCGCAGCGAATGCAGAGAAGCTCGTGCCAGAAGGTATTGAAGGTCAGGTGCCTTACAAAGGTAGCGTTCTTGCCATCTTGCATCAACTGACCGGTGGCATTCGTTCTTCAATGGGCTATCTTGGATGCAAGACGATTGATGAACTTCATGAAAAAGCGAATTTTGTGGAAATCACTTCAGCGGGTGTACGCGAGTCACACGTTCATGATGTGAAGATCACTAAGGAAGCCCCGAACTACCACATTGATTAAGAAGTAAAAGTAGGCTGAATTTAAGGTAATCCTTTCGTGCACGACAAAATACTGATTCTCGACTTTGGTTCACAAGTCACCCAATTGATTGCCAGACGCGTGCGTGATGCCCGCGTCTATTCTGAGATCCATCCCTACGATTGCGATCCAGAATTTATTCGTAAATTCATTCAAGAGCAGGGTGGTAAAGGAATTATTCTTTCTGGTGGGCCAAGCTCGGTTACAGAAGACGGAAGTCCTCGTGCGCCGCAAATTGTTTTCGAATTAGGTGTCCCAGTTCTCGGTATTTGCTACGGTATGCAAACCATGGCGACCCAACTCGGTGGCGCCGTTGCTTCTGCAGAGTCCTTGGGTAAAGCCCGTGAATTTGGTTACTCTGAAGTACGTGCCCATGGCCACACCAATTTGCTGAAAGGCATTCAAGACTTCTCCACTAGCGAGGGTCACGGCATTCTCAAGGTGTGGATGAGTCATGGCGACTCGGTAACGACACTACCACCAGCTTTTAAGCTAATGGCTTCAACCGAGTCTTGCCCAATTGCTGGTATGGCTGATGAAGAGCGTCAATTCTACGCATTCCAGTTCCATCCAGAAGTAACGCATACCTTGCAAGGCGAGGCCATCTTAGCTCGCTTCGTGCACGATATTTGTAAGTGCAAGCCTGACTGGGTAATGGGCGACTACATTAGCGAAGCAGTTGAGCACATCCGTAAGCAAGTTGGCGATGAAGAAGTCATTCTGGGCTTGTCTGGCGGCGTTGACTCTAGTGTGGCGGCGGCATTAATTCACCGTGCAATTGGTGAGCAACTCACCTGCGTATTTGTTGATCATGGTTTGCTGCGTTTAAACGAAGGCGACATGGTGATGGAAATGTTTGCCCGCAACCTCGGCGTCAAAGTCATTCGTGTAGATGCCAAAGAGAAGTTTATGTCTGAGCTTGCTGGTGTTGCTGATCCAGAAGCGAAACGCAAAATCATTGGCAAAGAATTCGTTGAGATTTTCCAAACAGAGTCTGGAAAGATCAAAAATGCCAAGTGGCTTGCTCAGGGAACTATTTATCCAGACGTGATTGAGTCTGCCGGTAAAGGTAAAAAGGGCGCGCATACGATTAAGAGTCACCACAATGTGGGTGGCCTGCCTGAAGATATGCATCTCAAATTGCTTGAGCCATTACGTGAGTTGTTTAAAGATGAAGTGCGTGAGCTTGGTGTTGCTTTAGGTTTGCCACGTGAGATGGTCTATCGCCATCCATTCCCGGGGCCTGGTCTTGGTGTGCGCATCTTAGGTGAAGTCAAAACAGAATTCGCTAGCCTCTTACAACGTGCTGATGCCATCTTCATTGAAGAGTTGCGCAATACGATTGATGAAGCAAGTCAAAAATCTTGGTACGACCTTACTAGCCAAGCCTTTGCAGTGTTCTTGCCAGTGAAGTCTGTAGGCGTTATGGGTGACGGTAGAACCTATGAATACGTTGTTGCTCTTAGAGCAGTTCAAACCCAAGACTTTATGACTGCGCATTGGGCTCACTTGCCGCATGATCTACTGGGCAAGGTATCTAATCGCATCATCAATGAAGTGCGTGGTATTAATCGCGTGGTCTACGACATTAGCGGAAAACCGCCGGCAACTATCGAGTGGGAATAGGCGACTTAAGTTCGCCTTTGCCCATAGCCATGCTTGAGTTACGAGAAACTTCCCTCGCAATACTGGCAAATACCGATGTGCAATCTAAGGTTGGCCAGTTGGCCAACTTGTTCGATGAGTATCAAGCCGGGCGCATTGTTGTAAATCCATCTGGCAATCTCGATAGTAAAAATCATTGCCTCCCGGGTCGACCCGCTAAGCCGGACTTAGTTGCGCCGAAGCTTGTTCCCAAAAGAAAAATGGATACGGTTGCAGGCAGAGCTATCCTTTGGCACTCCTTAGCCCATATCGAATTTAATGCCATGAATTTAGCGCTGGATGCAGTTTGGCGTTTTCCGAATATGCCTAAGGCGTATTACGAAGACTGGTTGAAGGTGGCAAAAGAAGAGTCATATCACTTTAGCTTGATCAATGCCCATTTACAGTCCTTTGGATTTAGTTATGGCGATTTTCCGGCTCACAATAGTTTGTGGGAGATGGTTGAGAGAACGACAGATTCAGTCATTGCTCGGATGGCTCTAGTTCCGAGAACGATGGAGGCAAGAGGTCTTGATGCGGTTCCGGAGATTCGGGATCGGTTTAAGCAAATCAAAGATGATCGCGCTGTAGAAATTCTAGAAATCATTCTCCATGATGAAATTGGCCATGTGCTTGTTGGCAATCGCTGGTTTAATTTCTTGTGCGCCAATGACAAGCTATCCCCAATTGTGACCTATCGAGAGTTGGCCGAGAAATACCGTGCACCCACTTTAAGAGGGCCGTTCAATTTTGATGCGCGCGAGCAAGCTGGCTTTACCTCTGAGGAGTTAGCGTTGCTAGAATCTCTTGACGAGAAACGGACGCTGGCAGTATGAGGATTCTGAGTCTCATTCCGCCGATGACGCAGCTCAATACGCCGTATCCGTCGACCGCCTATCTCACTGGCTTTTTGCGTTCGCGTGGTTTTGATGCCGTTCAAGAAGATTTGGCATTAGCCCTGGTTCTGGGTTTCTTTACTCCACAGGGCTTATTAGAGATTAAAGACCAGGCCTTAAAGCTAGCTGAAGAAAATCGCAGTGCGAGCGTGAACTTCTTCCTGGATTACTTTGCTGATTATCAAAGTACCATCTCTCTAGCTATTGCATTTTTGCAGGGGCGCGACAGCACCCTTGCGCATCGCATTAATAGCCGTGCTTTGTTGCCTGAAGGCCCGCGCTTCACATCCTTGGATGCTTATGATGAGGAAGAGGGTGCCGACTCATTAGCGTGGGCATTTGGCGCGCTAGGCTCTCAGGATCGGGCGCGACATTTAGCAACCCTCTACCTTAATGATTTATCCGACGTGCTCCGTGATGCTGTAGATGAGCGCTTTGAGTTTGTTCGCTATGCAGAATCACTCGCGGGTAGTCAGCCTACTTTTACGCCTTTAGCAGATGCTTTGGCGGCAAGTCCTACCTTAATGGATTTACATTTACAGGAATTGACAAGATCCTCGATCGATAAGCATCAGCCTAGCCTAGTATTGCTTTCAGTTCCATTCCCTGGGGCAATGTACGCCGCATTACGAATTGCCCAAACCATCAAGCAAGATTACCCCAGCATCAAAATCGGTCTTGGTGGTGGCTACGTTAATACTGAGTTACGTGAGCTTACTGATCCGCGCATATTTGATTTTGTCGATTACATCACTCTTGATTCTGGAGAGCGACCCTTACTTGCTCTGATTGAGCATTTGAATGGTAAGCGCTCTGCAGAAAGATTGGTGCGTACCTTTATCCGTAACGCTACTAATGAAGTGCGTTACATTAACTGGCAAGAGCCAGATATCCCATTTGAGGATGTCGGTACTGCCACTTGGGATGGTTTGCCGCTCAATTCCTATTTATCCTTATTGGATATGCTCAACCCCATGCATCGCCTCTGGAGTGATGGGCGCTGGAATAAGCTCACTGTTGCCCACGGTTGCTATTGGAAAAAATGTAGCTTCTGTGATGTCAGTCTAGATTACATCTCTCGCTATGAAACTGCTTCAGCGAGCCTTTTGGTTGATCGTATTCAAGCAATCGTTGCCGAGACTGGTCAGACGGGATTTCATTTTGTAGATGAGGCAGCGCCACCTAAAATCTTGAAAGCCCTTGCTGAGGAATTAATCCGTCGCAGGGTAGTGATTTCTTGGTGGGGGAATATTCGCTTTGAAAAGACGTTTACACCTGAGTTATGTGAGTTATTAGCGCAAAGCGGTTGCATTGCAATGTCTGGAGGCCTAGAGGTTGCCTCGGATAGGCTTCTTGATCTCATGAAAAAAGGTGTTTCAGTCGAGCAGGTTGCCCGAGTAACTAAAGGATTCTCGGATGCCGGCATCTTAGTACACGCTTATTTAATGTACGGCTTCCCAACGCAAACCGTGCAAGAGACCGTCGACTCTCTGGAATACGTTCGTCAACTTTTTGAAAATGGCTGCATCCAAAGTGGCTTCTTCCATCGATTTACTTGCACAGTGCATTCCCCGGTAGGGCTTGATCCTGCAGCTTATGGAATTGAGCTTGTGCCACTGCCTCCCATTAGCTTTGCCAAGAATGATGTTGCCTTCATCGACCCCACCGGAGTAGATCATGATCTTCTTGGTCTTGGACTCAAAAAAGCGATTTACAACTTTATGCATGGCGTAGGATTTGAGGAAGACACCCACAAGTGGTTTGATGTGGCGGGTATTCCAAAAACCTCGGTAGGGCGCAATAAAATAGCAAAAGCATTGAAGCGTAAATAAAAATACGTAAACTTGATTCATCCAACTCATTCAATTCAATTACTGTGGGTAGCAATATGAATTTATCTCGCCGCACTTTCATCGTATCAGCCGCTTTAGCTCCAGTTGCCTGTGGTGGTCTTTCGTATGAGCATGGGATTCCGGTTGCTCAACCAAAACTACTGCCAGTGGTTCGCCCACCCCAAATTGGACAAGAGTGGACCTATATCAAGAAAAACATCTTTGATGGCAGAACTCTAGATGTGATTACTGAGCGCGTTTCTAATATTGGCTCAACTATTGTGATTGACCGTATGACTGCTGATGGCGCCCGTTTACCTAGTGAAATCCAGACTTCATGGGGAATGGTTTCTACAGATACGCAGTGGTCACGCTTACTGAATTTCAGTCCATCATTGCCGCTTTGGCCTGAGCAACTGTCCACCACCTGGGCAAAACAATTCAATACTAAATACAGCATTGCTGGTTACTCAGACTCACGAATGAACTGGCAGGAATATATGAGCGTACAGGGATGGGAAAAAATTACTGTTCCTGCTGGAGAGTTTGTAGCGCTTCGTTTTCAGACCCTGATTAATTATGAGAGTGACGATCCCAATAAGGTTGATTGCATTCGTAAAGAAACAGTTTGGTTTGCTCCGCAAATTGGCCGCTGGGTTGCGCGTGAGGCATCTGGTTCCTATCAAATTCAGGGGCAAATTGGTGCAGTTATTCTGGAAGGTAGCTATCAATGGCAACTCAGCTCCTACAAATAAACCTGATGCGAAGACTGCTTGTATTCCTGGCGCCGGCTTTATTGGTGGCGTGTATATCTGGTCAGCCTTACCCGGCTTCAACGCCTTTGCCTCAACCCGTCAACCCTCCTAAGGTGAGGGCGCCACAAGTAGGGCAGCAGTGGGTCTACAACGTGCGCAATGTCTTTAACCAAGAGTTGGTGGATATTGTTACTGAGAGGGTGGTTTCTGTTGGCCCCCAGATTCGGATTGAGCGTAGTGGACTAAAAGCAGGGCCACTTCCCGATGAAATTCAGCAGCCTTGGGGTTATGTCTTGCAGGATCCGCATTGGAATCCTCCTCAAAAGTTTTTGCAGCCACTCCCCTTGTGGCCCGAGCAACTTGTACCAGGATGGTCTGGTTTCTATCGCGACCGCTATCAAGTCCTAGGCTATCCCGACAATGACTATTACTGGGGATTAAATGTATCTGCTATAGCTTGGGAGGGCGTTAGTGTGCCTGCTGGGCAATTCCCGGTCTTGAAGTATCAAAATGAGGCGCCTTTTTTCACTAGTAATGACTTTTCTCGAGTGGCCAACTACCGTCAAGAAGATGTTTGGTTTTCTCCGGAAATCGGTCGCTGGGTTATCAGGCGAGGCTATGGGCGCTATTTATGGGCCGGTATGTTTTGGGGTAATGCTCTCTGGGAGGACTACTTAGAGTGGGAGCTTGTGTCCTGGAAGTAAGCAAAGCGCTTAAAATCAGCACATAGCTATGTATACCGTAAAAGAACTCTTTCCAACCCTTCAGGGTGAGGGCGCCCACGCTGGTCGGGCGGCTGTATTTTGTCGCTTTGCAGGCTGCAATCTTTGGAGCGGTCGCGAAGAAGATCGTGCGACTGCGGTTTGCCAATTTTGCGATACCGACTTTGTTGGCAGTGATGGTGTCGGTGGTGGAAAGTTTGAAACCGCCCCTCTATTAGCGGATACCATTGAAGAGGTCTGGAACAGCACATTGGCTGGACCACAGCAGCGATATGTCGTTTTCACTGGCGGCGAACCACTCCTGCAACTCGATACTGATTTGATTAATGCTTTGCATGCCAAAGGCTTTGCTGTTGCCATAGAGACCAACGGCACAATTAAGGTTCCTAAGGGTGTTGATTGGGTATGTGTCAGCCCCAAGGCTGGTTCAGAGCTAATTGTCTTGCAGGCCGATGAAATTAAGGTGGTGATTCCTCAGCAAGGACATGGTTCTGTTGAGACTTTATTGGCTCGATTTGAGAAGATGGATTATCGCAACCGCTTCTTGCAGGCAATGGATGGTCCAAACCTCCAGGAAAATCTCGCATTAGCAGTTCGTCTATGTCAAAAGCGGCCTTTATGGCGTTTGAGTGTGCAGACCCATAAAATGATCGGTATTCGTTAGTAGTCCTACCGGGCGATATTTAAGTATTTAGAAAAGTAATCATGACCGCTAAGCAAGAAGCCATTTCCATTACCCGTCGACTTGAGTTTGACTCGGGTCATCGCATTCCAAATCATGATGGGCAATGTCGTCATCTGCATGGTCATCGCTATGCAATTGAAGTCACCCTAACTGGCGTGATCGCGGATCATCCTGGCAAGGCAGACGACGGCATGGTCTTAGATTTTGGAGATATCAAGCGACTCACTAATCAATATGTAGTTGAGCCTTGGGATCATGCATTTTTGGTGGCTAAAGAAGATGCTGGATTGGTGGATTACTTAAATTCAATTCCAAACCACAAGACGGTAGTGATGGAACATGTGCCTACTGTTGAAAACTTAGCTAGCGCAGCCTTTAGAGTGTTGCAGCCTGTTTTTGAAAAAGCCTTTGATGGCCGACTTAAGCTGGCATCTATTCGTCTTTATGAAACCCCCAATTGCTGGGCTGACGTTTCTCATCCTTAAGAAGCAATATGCAAGCAGAGCTTGATCGTCAATTTATGCAGCAAGCTTTAGATCAAGCCAAGCTCGCTGCAGTTGCTGGCGAAGTACCCGTCGGCGCCGTATTAGTGCGAGATGGGCAAGTTATCTCCACTGGTTTTAATCAGCCAATCAGTAACAGTGATCCCAGCGCCCATGCCGAGATGATGGCCTTGCGTGCAGCCGCCCTAGAGGAGTCTAACTATCGATTGCCGGGCACCACCCTCTATGTCACCCTGGAGCCCTGCACCATGTGCGCTGGAGCGATGCTTCATGCGCGGGTCGATCGCGTTGTATTTGGCGCTACCGACCCTAAAACAGGGGCTGCGGGAAGCGTACTCAATGTATTCTCAGAAAAGCAGATTAACCACCAGACCCAAGTTGAAGGTGGCATCATGAGCGAAGAGTGCGGACAAATACTGCGCAATTTTTTTAAGGAGCGGCGTTGAAGCAAATTCATTTGATTGCTCCTTCAGGAGCTAGTCTAGATACTCGTAGCCCATTGATTGGAATTGAATGGCTAAAGAAGCAGGGCATTGAAGTTCTCAATACTGCTTGTGTAGACCGAGTTGATCAACGTTTTGCTGGCTCCGATGCTGAGCGTTTGGCTGAAATCAATCAACTCGCCGAACTCTCTCCTGAAGTTGCTGTTATCGCAATGCGCGGTGGCTATGGCCTTCATCGCCTACTGCCAGATATTCGGTGGGGTGCAATTGCTAACGCTATTAAGAGTGGTTTGCAGATTTGTGGGCATAGTGATTTCACAGTCTTTCAGTTGGGCTTGTTGACAAAGACTGGCGCAGTAACTTTGGCGGGCCCCATGCTCAACTTTGATTTTGCTTGTCAGGGCGAGCAGGGTAAAGGCATTACTCCTAATGAATTCATGTGGACGCATTTTCAAAAAGCCGTCAACGAGCGTAAATTGGATTGCACCATTCAGACTGAACAGACTTTCTTAAAAAAGACTGCTAGAGGCAATCTCTCTGGAATGCTTTGGGGTGGAAACTTAACGGTGCTGGCAGGTCTAGTGGGAACGCCCTACATGCCAAGTGAACAACAAACTCAAGGTGGGATTCTGTTTCTGGAAGATGTAAATGAGCACCCTTACCGGATTGAGCGTATGTTGATGCAATTATTGGATGCAGGCATATTAAGCAATCAAAGCGCCATTCTTTTGGGTGGATTCTCGGCCTATCGCCTGTATGACAATGATCGTGGTTACACACTGGAAAGTGCTGTTGAGGCTATCAGCAGGCGCCTTCCAAATAATGTCCCCGTATTGACCGGTTTGCCTTTTGGCCACCAAGCCGAGAAGCTCACTCTACCGGTGGGTGCGCAGGCGCATATTCAATATGATGCATCAGGATTTACTATTCAGTCTCAGTGGTAACACTTCATACTAGGAATTTCTCCTTGCGAGTTTTAGCGTTCCTCACCAGCGTATTGATTGCGAGTACTGTAATGGCGACTGAAGAGCCGAAGTATCTTCTCCTAGAGAAATCTGAACCATTTGAATTGCGCGCCTATGCGCCACTGATTGTGGCAGAGGTCAAAGTAGATGGTGATTTGGATACTGCCTCTAATCAAGGGTTTCGATTGATTGCAGCTTATATTTTTGGAAAAAATCAGGTGTCTGAAAAAATTGCCATGACTGTGCCTGTCGGCATTGAGTCAAGCGAACAAAATAAGAGTACAAAGATTGCCATGACTGCTCCTGTAGGCATTGAGAGTACAGGCAATCAATGGACGGTATCGTTTGTTATGCCTTCTGAGTACACCTTAGCTAGCTTGCCAAAGCCATTGGATCCACAGGTCAAAATAAGAGAGCTGCCCGCAGAAAAAAAGGCAGTAATTACTTTTTCCGGTTTCTACAATGAGGAGAAGGTCAAAGAAAAGACTCAAGCACTGCGCGATTGGATGAAGAGTAGGAATTTAAATTCAACTGGCGAGCCGCAGTTTGCTCGCTACAACCCACCTTGGACCCTGCCTTTTATGCGCCGTAACGAAGTATTGATTCAAATCCAAGAATAAGGGTGCGCAGGCTTGGGATTTAAGCCTCAAAATTCTTTAATACAAACCCAGCACCACCATCTTGCCCCAGCGCTTTCACAAGAATGGGCATGCTTTCAGCCAATTGCTTTTCTAGAGTCCACGGCGGATTAATGATGAACATGCCGCTAGCCTGAAGTCGGCGTTCCTTAGGGGCATTCTCAACCCGCAATTCAACCTGCAACCAAGAGCGTTTATAGGTTGCCGCAATCTTTTTCATGTGATCAGGCAGGGCTGCTGATTCTCGTCGAGAGAGGCATGGATACCAAATGGCATAACACCCAGTAGCAAAGCGATGTAGCGCTTCCTCCATCGTAGTTTCAAGATAGCGATAGTCCTGCTTATCTTCGTATGAGGGGTCAATCAAGACAAGTCCGCGCCTACTAGGCGGCGGCATCAAACCCTTTAATCTTGCAAAGCTATCCTCTGCATAGATATCAATTTGCTTCGATTGTTTTAGCTGACTGATATTGTGGCGCAAGATATCAATCTCTTTCGGGTGCAACTCAAAGAGCTTCAGACGATCTTGTGTTCTGAGTAATCGCGCCAAAATAAATGGTGAACCAGGATAGATCGTCACCTCATCGGCAGTATTCTCCGCCCGAATACACTCTAGATAATTGGCAATCCCTGGACTTACGGAGTGGGTCTCCGAAAATTTAGCTAATCGATGAATGCCTTGATCTGCTTCATTGCTAACTTTGGCAAAGCCATCAATCAGGCTATAAATGCCAGCACCTGCATGGGTATCGACAATGGTCAAAGCCCCAGGTTTTTCTTGTAGATACTCCACCAAATGAATCATCACAAGATGCTTCAGGATATCTGCATGACTGCCTGCATGAAAAGCATGGCGATAGCTAAACATCTTTAAATGGCCCTAGGTTTTTGCGCTTTAATAAATAAAGCCAAAGTAATACTGATTAATGCCACGCAAGCATATTGCAAAGATTGATTGAGCTCTGAGTCTAAGGTTTGGGTTAGAAGCACATAGATCGTCGCAAGGCCGCCTAAAGCAAGCAAGCGTGGCAGGATTTTATTGGTAGCCAGTTGCGCCTCTGGAATTAGTCTAGCCAGCCCCGCTCCAAGCATTCCAGACCACAATCCAATAGCGCAGCCTGCTAGGACATCGGTGAGCCAGTGGGCGCCAAGCGCATTTCGAGAGATGCCGGCAAAGCCAGCAATGATGAAGATCCACCACAAAGAGGTTCTCTTATCTCGATCACTAGCAAAGTAGATGCCAGAAACCACTGCAAAAGCAGTAAGCGTGTGTCCCGAGGGCATGGCCCTGTGCAATAGAGGTTCGCCAATTCGGTAAAAATCTTCTAAAGCCAAGACTCCTGCAGGGCGAGGGAAGGCTAAAAAAGGTTTGATGATTTGACTAAGGGTGCCACCAATCGTAGAGGCCAATATTCCTGCGCAGAGCAAGCGAGGAGCTAGTAGCAGCAGTGGAAAACACAGTGCAAAGATGCCCCAGCCATTACCAATAAAGGTAAGCCAAGTCCACACGGTATCTGGAAGAATCTGGGTGTAGCGATTAATGAATAAAAAGGTTGGGGTCTGCAATTCACCAATATAAATAGCGATTGCTAAGCCAAGGGGCAGCAGTGGAACACACCAAACCCAAATTGATGCAATTGCTAAAACTGATTTGCGCTGCTCAGTCATGCGAATTAACGTACTCGCTCTTGATCGGCTTCATTGAGTTGATGCACCATCTTCTCCAATACTTGAGGCACAGTAATAGCTTGCATGCAGACATTGTTATGGCAGGGTGTCTTGCGATGATTAGCTGCGCTGACACAAGGAGAGCATGCCAGATTCGCTGTAATTGAAATTGACTTGCCGACAGAGCCATAGAGTGCTGGAGTTTCTGGTCCGAATAGGACGACTGTGCGCAATGGAGTAACAGCAGAGAAATGGCCAGGCCCAGAATCATTGGTCACCATCACATCAGATAGCGTGTAGAGCGGTGGTAATTCGGCGAAGCTTACTTGGCCTGCAAAATTCAAGGCATTTTTCACGTTGGCAACTGAGCGCACTTTTTCCACATATTCAAATTCAGCTGGGGAGCCGGTGATCAAAATCAGATCATTTGGATAAAGTTGATTTAATCCCTGAATAAGTTCGGAGAAGCGTTGCTGTGCCCAGCGTCTTTGCGGCAATAAGTCGCTTGCATTGGGATTTACCAAAATGAGGCGTTGCTCACCTTGCTTAAATTGAATGCCAAAAGTCTCGCTAAGCTTCTCAATTCGCTCACGCACTTTGTTCAATACCGCTGGATCAATTACCGCCTGCTCCAGGCGCACTTCTGAATCTGCAATATGTATTTTGCTAAACGGTACTTCAATCTCTTTAGCAAATGCTGCATGAATGAGGGAAAGAAAATTCTTAGTAATGTGGATGTGCGGGTTGTAATGGACTTTGCGAGTCAACATAAAGCCACGCCATAAGCCTTCACCATGAAAGATGTGGTAACCCACGCGACGACGTGCACCACAAAGCCCAGTAAGCAATGCAGTAAAGCGTGAGAACAACTCCAAATCAATCACTGTGTCGATACGATGCTTGCGAGCTAGCAGTAAAAATTTGAGTGTGTCTTTAATTAAGCCGCCTAAGCTTGAGGAGTCAATTGTGAAAATATTCTCAGGCTTAACAGTGTTTAATAAAGTGAGGCTGGCACGATTGCTTTTAAAGATCAGGAAAAATAATTCAGCACCACGAGCCTGTGCATTCCGCATGGCTGGATCTACTAAAATTGCGCTACCCATTTCTGATAACTCAATAAAGAGTAGCTTGCGTGGAGCAGCAGGACCACGACTCAATATATTTTTGATGCCATCAATCAGACCAACTATTGGGCTTGCTACCGCACAGAGGGGCACACCAACCCAATGGTCGATGGCACGCATGGTGTTAACGCTAATACTCATAGTGTGGCTCTAAAAGAATTACTTCCGTTTTAATAAAAAGTAAGCTCCAGGCAATACCGATAACACGGTAATAGCGCCGTAGCTAATAGATGCTAATACAGTCATAGAGGGGCTTACACCCCACAATGCCAGTACTGAGGAGAGTGTGGCTTCACGTAAGCCCCAGCCGGAGATACTGATTGGTAGCATTAACAAGAGGCTTAGTGCAGGTAAGCCAATCATGAGCGCTTCAATGGGTGCGTCTACTCCATAGGCCTTGAGGCAGAAGAGCAGCGTCAAAATAGTGAGGGAGTGAATGCCAATTGCAAATGCTGCTTGAGCCACATTCATGGGCCAAGAAAAAGCCAACTTAATGCCAGGTAGAGCATGATTCATTTGCAGGCGGTCTAGTAGTTTTTGCAACAGATTGCAGCTGGGACCCCAGGCCAAAATTGCGGCAATCAGCAAGCCTGCTACAACCATGATGCCAGTTACGGCATAGCCTAAGTCTGTTCCCCAGGCGGCTAAAGTGGCGCCACCAAGAATGAGACCTAGTCCACCCAGTAGATTGTTTCCTGCTAAGCCAAGTAGACGATCTACTAAAACCATGGAAAAACTGAGGCGCAATTTAGGGGTGGCATGCTCTAGGTCAACTGAGTGATGAAGCTCTTCATCTAATTCTTTTTCTTCAGTTAACTTGCCGGTGCTATTTAAATGGGTTGCAGTAATGGCGCGATAGCTATCACCACCAAGCGTGCTCGGTAATCCTTGGTTAATCAATCCGCCGGCAAAGTAGAGCGCTACAAAATTAGTTAGGCTTCCCTGAAACCCCACTTTGCGCATTAAAAAACCCCAGCGTAGCCCACCGCAAATAAACGCTGAGAGCATCGTGAATCCTGCAGCTAAAAACCACCAAGGCTGCATTTGAATATCAGAATCCAATAGCGCGTGCCAATCAATTCCGCTAGTGGCCTTCCAGAGAAGGGCGACCGACAGCAAGATGCGAATCGTGGGCCAAGCCCGCTTCAGAATTGCTTTCCACCCAGATGTGGCTTTTGGGGTGGCTTGGGGTTGTGAACTCATAGGCGTAAGGATAATGCCTATGGCACCTAAGATATTGAATTTGGGGAATTAACGCGCTGCGCCAGCATCCTGCCAGTTGCGGCAGAGGCTATAGTCAAATGTGGATAAAACCTGCCCAAATCGGATGATTTCTAGGCTGTCTAGGGCTTCGCATCCCTCAAAGGCGAGATTCCCACCCACGGGAGGCTTAAAAGCCATTCCTGACCAATTCATGAGTAAGACGCTGGCCCCGGCTGGCAATTGCCCAAACCAGAGGTCAAACTGATCCTGTCGCTGGTCCAACACAAAGACCGGGAGGGGTTGGGCATACCAAGCAGCGCGACTACCTAAAGTCCAGTTTTGAACTGCAATACCGTTTGCTTTAGTAGCCTGTGCCAACTGAGCTGCTTTTTCTCCGGCAAGCTTCCAGCCGTAGAGGTCAGCAATTGGGTTGGACTTGATAGCAGCAGTATTAATCCCTCCTGCTAAAACGTAGGCAAAGCCTAGAAGGCAAATGAGCAATTGACCAATAAGTAAGATTCGAATTGCCATGCGATGCTGCATGGCCCATGCCTTAGCTAGGCCAATGCCAGCAAGCGGGGCAAGACAAAACCACGCCGGTGTAGTCCAGTGGGGCAGGCTGCCGCCACCCGACAGCGATGCAAAAATTGCAAATGGGATTATGAAAAAACTCAGCAAAGCAATCAGAATGAACTTCTGCGAGTGCAGGCAATTCTTGAGGAATGTATAGGTGCCCAAAAGAAATAGAGCTCCAAAGCACGCAATCTGAATACCAATAAAAGCTCCGACCCTGCGCCATGCCCAAGTACTGCCGCTACCATGCGCAATTTGATATTTGAATGAGATCCAGTCATTGACCCAATTCCAATACAGCACCGGGCTAATAAAGATCAAGGCGATCACTACGGCTGCCCAGAAGCCTGCCTTAGTAATCCAGGCTTTCTTGGGTGAGGCCAAGAAAACGAAGAGCAAGGCAAATGCGGTAAATGCGGCGGTGTACTTGCTAAGACCTGCCAAGCCTAGTATTGAGCCGGTAATGACCCAGTCTGCAAGTGAGAAGTGATCTTTTCGGGTCCAGCGCAAAGCCATCAACATCAAGCCAAGACTTAATGGGGTCAGTAGCGTGTCTGGCAAAAGACCGATTGCTAAAACATGGGGTAATGGAGCCGCAATGATTGTTAAAACAGCCATCAACCCGCACAGGTTTGCTGACGGAAGGGTTGTGGTCAGGTAGCCTGCATTACGCCCTTGAATGAGTCGATGAATTTCTAAGGTCACTTGATAGACCAAAAAGGCAGAAAGCGCCCAAAGCAATTCTGGAATCAAGCGAATGATTCCCTCGGAGGAGGTTAGGGCAACTAGTGGCCACTGGATCCAACCCACTAGTGGTGGGTGATCAAAATAACTCCAAGCTAGATGCTTTGCGTATAAAGCGTAATGGGCTTCATCTACTGAGAACTCAATCGAGAAGCCGAGGGCAAAATGCACCACTGCAGCAATACAGATGCTGATAGCGGCCCAGCTTGAGGGTGATTGTTGGCGCATCGCACGATTTTAGACTTAGCTCTCCATTCTTTGGGACAATTCAAGAGATGCTTACAAAAAACGGCTTTCGATCCCTCCTGCTTCTGACTGCTGTAGCCGTCTCTTTGGGTGGCTGCGCAGGATTCACTGGTAATTCAATTGAGAATGAGGCGGGGCAAGCATTTAATGCTGAACGGTTACCAGCCCAAGAAGATTTGCCGAAATTCTCCGTCGAGAAACCGCGCGACGGCATGCCGGATGGTTGGCATTTCTATCGCATAGCGCCCTATAAAAAGAACACAATTTATCGACTCGAGAAGTACCAAGGCCGAACAGTGCTTGCTGCCAATTCCAAAACTTCGGCATCAGGGCTTGCGGTAAAACTTCGTCCCCGTTCAGCGCAAAACTTATGGTTGCAGTGGGAGTGGAAGGCCGTAGGCGCCATAACGCAAGCGGATAATGCAGATAGTCAGTATGACGATGCGCCACTTCGCATCTTGGTAGCTTTTGATGGCAATAAGTCAAAGTTATCTCTCAAAGAAAAGTTAACCTTTGAGATGGCCAGTTTAATTAGTGGTCAAGAGATGCCCTACGCCACAGTGATGTATGTATGGTCAGGAAAGAATCCAATCAATACGGTTTTGAACAATGCGCACACCTCGCGCGTGAAGATGATTGTGGTTGATTCTGGTTGGGATGGTTTGGGTGAGTGGCGCAAGCATGAGCGAGATCTAGTGGCGGACTACAAGCTGGCTTATGGCGAAGTACCGGGTAATGTCATTGGCATTGCACTTCTGACTGATACTGACAACACCAAATCAGAGACTCGTGCCCTTTACGGTGACATTGAGTTAGTGCGCAAGAATCCGAAATAACTTAATCGTGCTTAGGGCGCCAGCGCTTTAAGAGCAGCGCATTACTTAATACACAGAAGCTAGAGAGTGCCATCGCACTACCAGCCAGCATAGGTGATAGGTAACCCAAAGCTGCCATCGGTATGCCAATCGTATTAAATGCAAACGCCCAAAATAAATTTTGACGAATCTTGTTCCAAGTTTTCTTGGAGATATCAATCGCATCGGCCACTAGAGTAGGATCTCCGCGCATTAAAGTAATTCCAGCGGCCTGCATTGCCACATCAGTTCCGGTTGACATGGCCATACCAACATCTGCCATTGCCAATGCTGGCGCATCATTTACGCCATCACCAATCATCGCTACAAATTGTTTTTGACCTTCAAGGCCAACTTGTAATCGTTGAATAATTTCTGCTTTATTGCTCGGCATGATCTGAGCGAAGACTTCATCGATGCCGATAGTTTTTCCTACTCGGGTAGCGGCAGCTAAATTATCGCCAGAGAGCATCACTGTTCGAATCTGCAATGCGTGTAATGCGTCAATCGCTGATTTGGCATTAGGCTTTAGCTCATCTCCAAAAGCAATTACTGCGATTGGAGATGGTGCTTGCTTGCTTGCGCTGTCTAGGTTCATCAGGACAGATACAGTCTGACCCTGTTCAAAGCAAGCCTGCGCCTTTTGCAAAATAAGATGATGTTGACTACTGCCCTCCAGGGAGGCTACGCTTTGCAGGCGAAGCGTTTGACCCATAAAAGGACCTGCGCTGGGCACGCCTTCAATCCCAATACCAGGCAAGCCTTTGCTAGATGAAGTTGCAATCGGTGTGACACCTTTTTCTTTGGATGCATCTAGGAGCGCTTTAGCTAAAGGATGCTCACTTCCCAGTTGCAAGCCTGCAGCAGTGGCGAGAATTTGATCAATATCTGAGGGCGATCCATCAAAAGGCAGTAGGGCAAGCATTCGTGGTTTGCCAATTGTCAGTGTTCCAGTCTTATCAAAGGCAACGATATTGAGTTTATGGGCCAGCTCTAGCACTTGCGGGTCCTTAATCAGAATGCCAAAGCGTGCGGCTATACCAGTGCCAGCCATGATTGCTGCTGGAGTGGCTAAGCCAAGCGCGCAGGGGCAGGCGATCACGAGAACCGAAACAGCGCGCAAGATGGCGATAGAGGTGGAGTCCAAGTAAAGCCAGTTACCGATGCCAGTAATGAGGGCCAGAATCAACACGCTAGGCACAAAGATCGCGCTTACCTGATCCACCAATTTTTGAATCGGCGCTTTTTGAGTTTGCGCTTCTTCTACTAAGTTAATGATTTTTGAAAGTACGCTTTCAATGCCAACTGCTTGCGCGCTTACTACCAGTGCACCTTCACCATTTAGAGCGCCTCCAATGACTTTTGATTCAGCTAATTTCTTAACAGGCTCGCTTTCACCGGTGAGCAGGGATTCATCAACGTGGCTAGCGCCAGATAAAACGAGACCATCAACTGGGATACGTTCACCGGGAAGTACCAACACCCGATCCCCAGGCAGGACTTGATCCAGGGGTAAGTTGCGGTATTGGTCCGCGCCAATACCTTTATTACCCTGGAGCTCACTAGCCGCGTTTAAAACTTTTGCATGCTCAGGCCAGAGTTTTTGCAAGGCACGAATTGCTTCACTGGTTTGTTGCTTGGCACGTGCCTCTAGCCATTTGCCCAATAAGACCATGCTAATGATGACTGCCGATCCTTCAAAGTAGAGTTCATGTGCATGGCTTGAGGTGAGCAAGATATAGAGGCTGAGTCCGAAGGCAGCGCTGGTACCGAGGGCAACCAGCAAGTCCATATTGCCTGCGCCAGCAATCAAGGATTTATAGCCCGCCACGTAGAAACGCCATCCTAAAATGAACTGCACCGGTGTAGCTAAGGCTAGTTGCCACCAGCCCGATAGTGACCAATGAATGCCAAAAGGCATGAAGAACATTGGCAAGAAGAGTGGGGCTGAAAGCAGGAAACTCAGAATCACGCGACCTAAGCCATCATCGGCCCAAAATGACTTGGCAATTTTCTGATCCAAATTGCCTCGAACAGAGCTTTCTTTTGCTTCGTAGCCTGTCTTTTTAACTAGCGCGATGATCTCATCTAGACTGGATGAGCCACGTTTTATCCTAACCCTTGCCTGTTCGGTGGCCAAATTGACGGTAGCTGCCTCAACCCCGGGAATTTTGTCCAAAGCCTTTTCTACGCGACTAACGCAAGATGCGCAGGTCATTCCGCCTATATCTAGGGTAAAAAACTCTGAATTATTAGATTCTGTGGTGCTCATGTAGAAGATAATCTACTTCAAGGTGAAAAAAAGCCATCGACAATCGTATTTTGACAGTTTTGGAGGGGTAGCTATGTTTACGCTCAAGGTTTCAGGAATGACTTGTGGTGGCTGTATCAATGCCGTTACCCGGGCCGTTCAGGCTCAAGATCCCCAAGCTCAAGTTCAGGCGGATCTGGCTACGCAATTAGTCACGCTTGAAACAACTCTTTCGCCCCAATTGGCTGCAGAGCTTATAACAGATGCCGGATTTCCCGTATCAAATTAAGGCATTGTTTAGAATGTACGCAAGCTAGCCAGTCGCTAGCAAATCTCGCAGCTTTTTGTTTCTAAAGGATCGTGAATTATGTTCTTCAGTAAGTTAATGCCTCACGATGGTAATTTCTTTGAATTGTTCAACGAACATGCTGCGCACATCGTTGCTGCATCCGAATCGTTCCTGAAGTTCATTGAGCACTACAACGATGAATCATTGCGCGCCAAGTACACGCAAGAAGTAGATAGTGCAGAACATGCTTGCGATGATGTTGTGAAAGAAGTGCATCGTCGCCTCCACAAGACCTTTATTACCCCAATCGATCGCGATCAAATTTTTGATTTGATTAATACGATGGATGACGTTGCTGATTTAATTCAGAACGGTACCGAAGCAATGCATCTTTATAACGTCAAGCAAATGACCGATGAGATGCTGTACATGGCTGAGCTTTGTAACCAATGCTGTATTGGTATGAAAAACGCTGTAGGTATGCTTAAAGACATCTCTGACCCTGAGGTTGCAAAGGCGGCTCTCAAGACTTGTGATGAGATTGACCATTTAGAGTCTGGCGCAGATCGTTTGCTCTCAACGGCGATTACTAAGCTGTTTCGTGAAGATATCGAAGTGCGTGAGTTGATCAAGTTGCAGCGTATTTACGAGTTGCTTGAGGAAGTTACCGATAAATGTGAAGACGTTGCCAATTTAGTTGAAGGCATCGTTCTTGAAAACTCTTAAGGTTAAATAAGTTGGCCTCAATAGAAGTCGCATTTTGGGTGGTAGCGCTCTTGGTAGTGCTGGCTTTGGCATTCGATTTCATGAATGGATTTCATGACGCTGCCAACTCCATTGCCACTGTTGTATCCACTGGAGTGCTCAAGCCTCAGCAGGCAGTAGTGTTTGCCGCCTTCTTTAACTTCTTGGCTATTTTCATTTTTCATCTCAGCGTTGCTGCTACTGTTGGCAAGGGGATTGTGCTTCCTGCAGCTGTAGATTTGCATGTGATCTTTGGAGCATTGGTCGGTGCGATTATTTGGAACGTAGTTACGTGGTACTACGGCATTCCCTCGAGCTCTTCCCATGCCTTGATTGGCGGCCTAGTTGGCGCTGCCTTGCCTAAGGCTGGCATGGATGGATTGGTCTGGTCAGGCATTATCAAGACGGTATCTTTCATCCTTATTTCGCCAATGGTGGGATTCTTACTAGGCTCCCTGATGATGTTGCTGGTGGCTTGGGTTTGTCGCAACGCCAACCTGTCCAAAACGGATCGTTGGTTTAGGCGCTTGCAGTTGGTTTCGGCTGGCGCATACAGCCTTGGTCACGGGGGTAATGATGCCCAAAAGACCATCGGTATTATTTGGCTTTTATTGATCATTACCGGTTACGCTGAAGCAGGTGCGAGCATGCCGCCTACCTGGACGATTATTTCTTGCTACATTGCTATTGCGATGGGTACGATGTTTGGTGGTTGGCGCATCGTCAAAACGATGGGTCAGAAACTCACCAAGCTCAAACCTGTAGGTGGCTTCTGTGCTGAGACGGGTGGAGCAATCACTTTATTCCTGGCAACTGCGCTCGGCGTTCCAGTCTCTACTACCCACACAATTACTGGGGCTATTGTTGGCGTTGGCTCGACTCAACGTGCTAGTGCAGTCCGCTGGGGTGTCGCTGGCAATATCGTTTGGGCATGGATCTTCACGATTCCAGCCACTGCCTTGATGTCTATGGCGGTTTACTACATGAGCCTCCTCATTTTTTAAGTCAATTCAACGAGGTCTGTTGATCTCGTTTTAAGCAATTTTTTGCATGTGCGGTTAATCTACCCACTATTCCATTATTTGTAATACATCTCAATAGGCCTTATTGAGA
>JACCDG011541260.1_pt1 | contig 46391 bp, 38 predicted proteins | sample 7442471 | NCBI WGS metagenome assembly JACCDG01 (sample SAMN15323444, study PRJNA562643) | freshwater metagenome | isolation source: river surface water | place: USA:Blue River Watershed | collected 2017-08-17
ACCTTTGGTTCCTCTACCTTTGGTTCCTCTACCTTTGGTTCCTCTACCTTTGGTTCCTCTACCTTTGGTTCCTCTACCTTTGGTTCCTCTACCTTTGGTTCCTCTTCAGGAATGGAATCAACTTTCGTTGTTTGTACTGTAACTGGCTTGGACTGCTCAACATGGACCGATCTTCTCGTCACGTAAGGGATTGAAATATAAGTCCCCATATCTACCTACTAACCAGTTTATTCGGTTTAGGTTGCCACTTTTTTGTATTGTAATGATCCAAAAAAATGTATCAGTATATGTAATAAATTGTATTTAATTCCAAGCAGGGATCGGATAAGACGGTGTAAACATTCGATCCACGCCAGGCGTCCATTGTGGATTCTCATTTCGACTATTACCAGATCGCTCACGCGGACCCGAAAATGGATTTATTCCCGCAGCAAGATCTCTAGCCGGATAGGGTACTTCAATCACCTCTTCTCCGCGCTGACGCATGACCTGTTCTGTGTCATCTTCCCATACAATCGTTGGGTTTTTCTCTTTTACCTCTGTCACCTCCCATATATTCTCGCCCTGCTTCGATTTATTAATCACGGGGATCAGACCCTTCTTATCATACACTTTATCAAGTAAGTTCTTCACATCATCCACTGAATAAGTAAGTAGATCTTTACTTGATTTGGGCTGATAGGTTTGGAGAATCTTGCGCTCCTCCTCTTCTGTTGATTCGGGAACAGTCGCTTCCAGTCCCTGTTTGGAATAAGGCGCTGGCTGGGCTGCATATTGTACGTCTTTGGTATACTGTACCATATTTTCCTGAAAATGCTGTGAGTTAGGTCCTTGTGTTGACCAATCTAATGGATACCGGGTCATCGCATCATTGATTTGTTGCTGAGAGGCCTCTCGGGATCCTTGATTCTGGAAAACAGCTGATACTTCATACTCATCCACATCCGGTCGTGTGGGATACTCATTTTCCGGCAAGGATGCGTTCGGATTCGTAATGGGCGACCCATCACGATGAAATCGTTTATCACTATTTGCTGAACCCTGAAAATCCTCAAAATATTTACGACTTCCAAGATAAATCGCCATGTATCCGATCAATAGTAAAATCACAATGGTAAATGATATTGGACTTTCCATTGAACACCTACTTCTTCCCTATATTAATAAAAGAATCCTAAAGTAGAATGGCCACTCGAAAAAGTCGCAAAGGTCAACGCAAATTTAAACCCCGTAGAACTGCTCGACGAGAATCTAATATGGGTAGCCTCTCCCTTCCACTTGATGTGCGTTCCAAGGGACAGATTGACGAATTGATGAAGCAGATAAGTAAAGGCCCTCTTACCATCATGCTTGTTTATGCCGATTGGTGTGGTCATTGTCATGAGTTTATGCCTCATTTTGATAAAGCCTCTAAGAATGCACAGCATTCAATTAAATCAGTTAAAGTAAACGATACAATGCTGAAGTCAGTCAATGACGCCTTTAAACGTAAGAATCATGCTTCGAAATCATTTGAGGTTGATGGTTACCCCAGCATGATGCTTATTGGTAAAGAAGGTAATGAATTGACGAAGATCGAACCCGTGAAGGATACAGAAGCATTGACGAAGGTAATGAATCAATCCGCAAAGTTGGCAAATGAAGCAGGTCTCTTCAAGAATAGTAAAGCTCCTGAAGAATCAGATGAAATGAATGTATCCATTCGTCCAAATAATGTGCGTAACACGCCTCCTAAGGTAGCTTCCCTAAATGCTAGTGCGACTCCTGACTTCATCGCAAATGATGATTTAGGTGAAAAGGAGGGCGTTTCACTTGCTCCTAACAATTCGGTTAATAAAATGAACAATAATGAGCCATCACTTGCCGTTCCGCCTACCATGAATGATGATCATGAAATGGAAAACAATACCCTCGTGAAAAAGGGTGGAAGTTTGTATGCCGCCATGTCTCAATCGGCCTATACTCTTGCCGCCCCCGCCGCTCTTTTAGCAACCGCTGCACTCATGATGAGACGAAATACACGTAAAAAACATGGAAAACGCAGTAGCAAACATGGAAAACGAAGTAGCAAACGAAGTAAGCGTAGTAAACGAACTAGACGTGTATAAAAATTGAACCCTCTTTCCCTCCATAAAAGAGTTACCAAAAGCCATGTCCGACCTCGTCTTTCATCTCTTAGACATCCAAGCCCGCGACATGCGTATCGAGTCAGAGCAGGATGATGTCGTTGAAGTGTCATACGATTCCCATTCCGACGAGGATGATGAAATTCAAACTCGTCGTCAAAACAAGAAAGCCACTACCTATGGGTCACAGCGACAATTTATCATCCATTTGTTCGGTGCCACGGAAATGGGTCAACCCCTTCGATGCGATGTCACTGGATTTCGACCGACCATGTACCTGCGACTTCCCGAAGAAAAAACATCTGCTGCGGCCAGCTCGATTCAAAAGCACATCCGTGATCAACTCACTAAACAGCGTCTCTCGTTTACTGACCTGACGATTACACGTATCACTAAGAAAATCTTCTACGGATTCACCGCTCAAACCTTCTATCCCTTCCTTCAAATCGATGTACCCTCCATCGGCCTCTTCCGCACTCTTCGAAGCATGTTCTTAGATGAATTTATGAATCCCACGATGTTCATAGACGATAACGTGAACATTGTTACAAAGAGACCCGACGCACCTCCGCCTCGTGGTAAAAAAATCGAAATCTTTGAGGCGAATCTCGACCCGATGCTTCGATTCCTTCATGTTCAAAACATTCAACCTTGCGGATGGGTGTGTATCAAAGATGGAAAGAAATCCATTACCAGCGATCAAGGCAGCTCTCTTGTGATAGAATGCGACTATGAACAAATCGTGCCCACACAGGGTCCGCGCGTTTCTGCTCCGTTCTTGACTGCATCATGGGATATTGAGTGCTTCTCTCGAACGGGTGACTTTCCTGTCGCTAAACGAACATGGCGCAAAGCGGCCAAAGAATTGCTGGCTCTTGCAAAATCCTCGGATGATGTCATTACATTCGTTACAAACAGCATGTGTACTGCCGATTTGAATCCCCCTGAGACTCTTACGAAAGGTATGACAACGATCTACGCGACCTTTAAGAAAGGAATGACTCGCGAGCGGGTACACATGGAACTCACGAAAGCGGCTGATTCGTTTGATGCCGTGCTGAAAATGACGGGCGACAGCCAAGAGGCAATGGAACAACTCTTGGGTAAAACGCTAAATCGTATTGTGACCTTGACTGGCGACCCTGTCATTCAAATTGGAACCACATTAACGCGTGGAACAGTGGATACCACCGAGCGACATTTGTTCGTCTTCCCTGACTGCGCAGACATTCCTGGCATCGAGGTTCATGCGTATCCTACCGAGGAATTGATGATTGTCGCATGGTTTGACTGGATGATTGAGCGGGACCCTGATATCCTGATTGGATACAACGTCTTTGGCTTTGATGAATCCTATCTCTGGGAGCGAGCCGAAGAACTCAAACTGGTCAAGGAAACCGCTGCGTTTCATGCGATGAATCGTCTGATGGAACTCTCGGGTGAGCTCAAACTCGAAGAGAAATTCCTGAGCTCTTCCGCCATGGGAGACAATCGTATGTATATCTGGACCACGCAAGGCCGTCTTCAAATCGACTTGTTTCATTACATCAAACGAAATAATGTATTGCCATCCTATAAACTGGACGAAGTCACAAAACACTTCATGTCAGGAAAACTAAAGAAACAATCGTATGACGCTGCGACGCGTCAATTAAGACTGGAAGTTGCTGGTGCGATTAAGGATGTTCGTACCGGTCGTGTCATTACTCTTCTCGATGAAACGGGTGAAACAGTTTCACAAAAACTGATGATTGATACCGTTGATGGAAATATCCTTCTGATTACATGTAACCTTGATGAAGATGCACTTGTCGAAATGGAGGATGCGACCAAATGGGTCGTAGTAAAGGACGATGTCAGCCCGCAAGATATCTTTCGCCTTCACCGTGAAAGCGCGGAAGGTCGTGCTATTGTAGGAAAATACTGTCTTCAAGATTGCGACCTGGTCATTGATCTATATAAGAAACTGGAGACATTTAACAATTCCATGTCGATGGCTAACGTTTGCTCCGTTCCTGTCAGTTACATCTTTACACGCGGCCAGGGCATCAAAATCGAGTCTCTCATGTTCAAGTGCTGCCGTGAACGAAACGTCCTCATTCCTGTTCTCCCTGCCCCCACACAAGGTGGAGATGATTCCTATGAGGGTGCGATTGTCTTAGACCCTCAGCCTGGTTTCTATTCCACCAGTCCGATTGGCGTATGCGACTTTGCGTCCCTGTATCCTTCTACCATTGTCAGCGAGAACATCAGTCACGATTCTCTTCTATGGGTCAAGGACTTTACAAATGAAGGAGAACTCATTACACATCAATGGGGTTCCGAGGTCTATGATGAATGTGAAGGATACGCATTTACCGACATCGAATATGATATCATTCGTTCTGACCCTGCGGACACACGCAAGCATCCTCGTAAAATCAAGTGTGGTCGTCGTATCTGTCGCTTTGCCCAGCCACTGGATGGAACCAAGTCGACACTGCCTCAGATTACAACCTGGTTGCTCACGGCGCGCTCGGCAAAGAAGAAGGAAATGAAGGCAGAGAAAGACCCTGAACGGTACGCCCTACTGGATGCGGAACAATTGGCATACAAGCTGACGGGCAACTCTCTTTATGGACAGCTGGGTTCAGGTACCTTTAAAATTCGTCTTCAAGCACTGGCTGCGTCGGTTACTGCATATGGTCGTAAACAGATTCTATACGCCAAGGCGGCAATTGATAAATTTTATGGACCCGAGGCGAAAAAGAAACATTGCTGTGCTAACGTCATGTATGGTGACACGGATTCTCTATTTGTTGAGTTTAACCCTAGAAATCCAGAAACCGGTGAGCGATTGGAGGGACGCGAAGCGCGTGTAGCGACCATTAAAATTACGGATGAAGCGGGTGCGCTCATTACGAAAACCCTTGCTGCTCCACATGACTTTGAATTCGATAAAGCGTTTGACCCCCTTCTGATGTTTTCCAAGAAGCGATATGCTGGTAACATGTACGAAGAAAATCCAGACGATTACGTTCACAAATACATGGGTATCGCATTGAAGCGACGAGATAATGCGCCAATTGTCAAAACCATCTTTGGAGGCGCAATGAAAATGTTGCTCGATAAGCGTGATGTGGTTGGCGCCTTCCAATTTGTCAAAGAAAAGTGTTTGGAACTGGTTGATGGAAAGGTGAATCTTAGTCAACTCACCGTCACCAAATCGTTGCGAGCGGACTATGCGGATCCCGCACGCATTGCGCACAAGGCGTTGGCGGATCGTATTACAATGAGAGATCCTGGCAACGCTCCTGCTGCGGGCGACCGTATCGGATATGTTTACATTAGTGCCAAAGCAGGTCAAGAAGCATCGAAACTACAGGGCGAACGTATCGAAACTCCACAATTTATTAAAGACCATCAGCTGGTTCCTGACTATCGTCATTACATTGAACACCAGCTCCAAAATCCAATTTCACAGGCGTTTGGACTATTGCTGGAACAGATTCCTGGATTTCAGAAAGATATGGTTCGAAGTTGCCCCGCTGTAACAGAAGACCTTGATAAGTATCTGGCATTCCGTGAAGCCAAGGCTGCGGAACTGCTGTTTTCCGATTGTTTGAGACGGTTTGAGAAATCCAGTACACGACAGGCGATTACAGGTATGTTTAAGGGAAGCATCGTTATTAGCAAAACGGCGATTATGAATACAGCAAAACCAGCTGCGAGCGCGGCAAGCGCATCAAAATCTACTACAAGCACGGATAAACCAGTGACACGGTCTTCTACCAAACAAACTACCATGAGTAGTTTCCTTCTGGATTCCATGATTGTCGATGGGATCAAAAAGAAAAATCAAGTGAAAGCCGCTGCAGCAACACGCGCCGCCAATAAGAAAGCAAAAGAGGAATCGGTATAAAAGTTTAATTCGGCAGTCGTAATAGCAATGGGCAACACATCAACCCACTTAAAATTTATTTTTATTGATACCAAACGTGTTGCCGCACAGCTATTAGTGGATGCAGAAGAGATTGATTCTTATTTGAATACGTGCTACAGTCATCCGATGAATGCAAAAGCACGCCGACGTCAAACCTATGCCGCAAATACAGTATCTCCCAAGGATGCGTCATATTATCAATCGATTCTTGACAAAACTATTCCACAGCTTCCGATGCGTCTTCGAATGGATCTTCATTATATCGCGGTTGTTTCGCTCATGCCGTCTGCTGACGGCGGAATGCCCCATACCCGACCCTATTCTACCATCTGCTTTCCTCAATTAGAACAAATCAATTCTCTTTCTACCGTGATTCATGAATTATGGCATGTTCATCAGCGAAAATATAAAGGTACATGGGTCAAGGTATTTGAACAAATGGGATGGAAAGAGTGGACAGGTCGTCTTCCTGAGTTGTTATGGAATCATCGTCGAATTAACCCTGATACCATCGATTCACCTTTATGGGTTTATCAAGATACATGGGTCCCTGTACCTATTTTTCAAGATATCTCTCTTCCATCTATTTCCGATGTTGATATCTGGTTTTATCATATAAAAGAGGGCCGTCATGTAAAACAAATCCCGAGTGAAATGGAGATCGCTGGTTTACCAAAAAGCGCGTACGAACATCCACGTGAAATAACTGCGTATTTATTGGCCGATCACAGTCTATATCATGATTCGCCTGCCTTCAAGACTCTTCTTTCATCTGTGGGACATTTAGCGATTTCTTCCTCATAACATAGTAGTGAGAAGGATGTGTGTAGAAGATCGAAAATGTACAGCATGGATCTCTTTATCTTCCATAGGCTATCCAATCGAAGGATGTCTTCGATCAACAAACTGGATACGAACCATTCAAATACCGTGTCATCAATCGATCATCAATCCTATGATCTATATTGATCAACCCCATGAAACACTCACATGTATCAAAACAATGTCGCATGGTGCGTTTGGATACATTGATTGGGCAACCTATCGATTGCGTCAAGACGAAAAACACGTCTATATTAAGCGTCCCATTCTTCCAGGAAAAAGCCTATTATACGAAGCATGCATTCAACAATTAGTGGCAGAAAGGTTAGCTGAGATTGGATTTCCACTGGGTGCGCCTCGAGTACTGCGTCTGGTTTCGCTGCGAGATCATTCGATTGGATTCGCTATGGAACCTATCGAGGGGGCATGTACATTAGATCGCTATCTTGACGCGGCCCCTTCCTCTTCACTATCTAATGTGATTATTGATTGCCTTTTACAACTCTGTGCAATGTCTTGGCATCTTGATCATCGGATCGGAATCAATCATCGCGATCTGACACCGAGTAATTTTATGGTGGTCGATCACCCTCCCAAGATCAAAATTTTAACGATCGAAAATGAAATCATTGAACTATCCTCTTCCCGATCATTAACATTGATCGATTTTGGGTTTTCCTGTATCGGTTCCATCGAAACACATGTTTCTGAAGTATCACTTAGTACGGTCTATCCCGCATCCGATCCTTGTCCGAAAGAGGGGCGGGATCTCTATTTATTTTTGGGACTCTTGTATATTGATTATTATTCCCGTCTCCCTCCTCAGTTACGTATGTTATTTGAATCATGGCTACAAGAACCAGGATCGAACCTATGTAGTTTTATGAGACGTGATAAAGAAAGTTCAAAAAAATGGTTATATTTCATGGTTGGTAATGACAGTATTAAGCGTTTCCATTCAAGTCCTGAGCGGATCGTTCATGATCTAGAGGCATTTTTATAAGATCCTAAAGACATGAGTTATTATATAACTAATATGACACGAACGTGCTATGAAGACGGTACCGACGATACATACGACGAGAATATCATCATGTTTACATTGATGAACTATAACACGGATGATAGGAATATCTATCACTATGTCGAAGAGATTGTGATGCATGGTTCGCTGGAAAACATTCGCGATCTATTTGTGATGGCGTTTCAAACCCGTGATATTCGCGGTGGAAAGGGTAAGAGGCGGTTGTTTTATTCGTTTATGAAAGCACTTCATTCCTTTCATCCTAATACCACTCGTCGAATGCTACATTTGGTTCCTGAATATGGTTGCTGGCGTGACATGTGGGAACTATGGAGGGAAATCCCCGCGCTGAGCAGCGATATCTTGCGGCTTGTGAAGCAACAATACATTGAGGATCTGACGAACGCTGCGATGGGTGATGCGAATGAGATGTCCTTGTTGGCAAAATGGCTGCCCCGTGAAAAGTCTGCTACTTATCGTGGGTTTGCCCGTTGGATTGCGCGTACCGTGTATCCAAATGAACGTTCAGAACGTCAACAACTAATCCTATACCGCAAGGAAACAAGCTTTATGAATTCAAAGCTAAAAACGGTAGAAGTGGATATGTGTTCAGGGCGTTGGCGCAAGATTACACCAGAAACAGTTCCCAGTCGTTGTTGGAAATTGAATGCGACTGCTTTTTTGAATGAAACAACATACGGCGAATTGCGTCATCCGGATCATTCAGATCGCATGAAGTGTCGTAAGCATTTCTTGAATGCTCTTGAGGATTCGGATCACGAACAAAACGATAGTCCGAAAACATCTACATCCTATGATCTACTCGCGATTCTCAATGATAAGCGATATGACCCAGTGCGTGATGTTTGGTATCGTAGCATGGGAATCCGAGATATCCGGCAGCCCACCGAGGCGGAAGCGATGCTGGTTGCCATGGGGTACTAACTTGTAACTAGCTTAAAGACTAATTTCTCTACCTAGAATAGGAAGGCGATCCTCTACGAACACCACGTGTTCGATAAAAATGTATTCTAACAGCAATTTTAATAAACAGAATACAGTATGAAAAGTGTGATTGGCACTCTTTTCCTAGTACAAGGGAATCATCTATTATAGATAGGTGATCGCCATTCCCGGCAACTAGAAATGTATTCGAACAGCAATTAACATAATGTACTGATTTAAGTATATAGGATTTCTAATATCCAGTAACGAATACAGTAGAATTCTGAAACATAAGAATTCCTCACAGCAAATAAAAAAAATAATAATGATGCGCTTCTCTCTAACCATTACGTCATGTAAAAGAGATTGAGAAGATGTAGATTTATTATGGTTCCACGGGATTAGACAAGGCACAAGACGCAAGACGGCAGCAAGATGTAAGACGGCATAAGACGATACATGTGTAGAGGCATAAGCACTCAGCGATCTCAAGAAGACGGCACATAACGCAAGACGCAAGACGGCAGCAAGACAACTGTAATACAGTCATAAGGTACGTGCGCATACATGGTTCTCTGAATGTTTTCGTCCGCGGCAAGATGAACCATGCGCCTATATTATTCTAGTTTTTTATTTTTATATTTGGGTACTCATTCTTTCTTCTGTCCAGTTTTATCCAGGTTAATTGTATCCCCACAGCACTATTGTAAAATGGGATACAGCTTTTTTGTAAATATTGTTTTTGTATTGTGTGACATGTACGTACGTGTAAAAAGTGAAAAATATAAAAATATCCAAGCCACGAGTTCCATTCAATGAGAACACCGTTCATACGAACGCCACAGCGGTGTAGACTACTAATGTCTACTATACCCATTTGATTATGGTGGTTTAAGAATTCGAAAGAACCTCACTGTTCGCTGGTAGAATGGAACCCTATTTTCCGCGTATTCTTTCTAAGAATAGACGAAAAATATGTAGTAGAATGTCGGACGACGATGAAAAGAAAACAGTATCCATTGCACTTCAACAAGGTCAGCGCAGACGCATCATGAAAGGCATGACCTACGACATCGAAGAAAAACACGGATACATTTACTTAGTACGCACCCGTGAATTTAAATCTCTCAATCGGCCCATTTATAAAGTGGGACGCACTTCGCAGTGCCCCGACACACGTATTAACCGCCTTCATAAATACACCAAAGGCTCCGAAATCTATCTTGTCATTCAGTGCCATGTAGACGATGTTGGCTTGATTGAAAAGGAAATTCTGGAGATATTCTGTCATCAATGGTCGCCTGGCCCCGATGGTTCAGAGGACTTCATTATTCCTACTCTACGTGATTTATTACACGCGAAGCAAACCATTATTAGAATTATTCAACAGTATGAAGAACGTCGATTGTAACGAAGTATTATAACATTACTGCGCGCGCAAGTGCCTGCTGATATACTTCCAGTGTCTTGTCCCTCTCATTAAAGTAATGCTGATTCATTCCACTAATACGACTCAAATGATTCCGCTCCCATCGTCGACGATGTTTATCTACCAAATATTCTGGTCCCAAAAAGTCATAGTGTTTCATCAAGTATGTTGTATCACTATACACAATATGTCCTTGCGGAAAACACTTGTGAGCACCATACCAATATTCCATCTGTATCATCGGGTAATAGAAACAAACACGCTTTGACATATTATCATCATAATATCCCTTATTAATCTCAAACAGATCAATGTCCGAATAATCTGCTGTTTGACTTTCTCCTACCATATTTACCCCTTGTGTCATAAGTATGGTTGTACCCTTCTCCTTTTCTTTTTCCAAATCCGCTTCCGTTGCATTCAACCATTCATCCATATCGCACATGATTACCCATGATGCTTTCTCCACATGATTTTTCCACATATGGCTTCTCACCCAAATCATCTTCTGTTCGTCCTGTTGCTCACTAGAGGCAAAATAAGCAATGTGACATCCTGCTTCTTTTGCAATCTCTACTGATCGATCCGTGCTATGATTGTCAAAAAGAGTGATGATCGCATTGGGAAAGTTCGTTTTGTAATGCTTTAAGGTATATGGAAGCATCCGTTCTTCATTATAGCATAATAAAAAGATATGAACGTACATCTCTTTTTATTAAGTTAGAATTTCGTTTTAGACTGCTTAAAAACACGATAGAAGAAAAGAGTAACATGAAAGTGGTCGTCTCTCGGTATCAAGAAAACATCGACTGGACAAACGGGATCGATGATTGTGTCATTTATAACAAAGGGCCAACGACTCCAGACAGTGTCCATCCTATCATTTCATTGCCCAATGTGGGACGTGAAGGTCATACCTATCTGTACCATATCATCCAGAATTATGATCAGTTAGACGATCACACTTGTTTTCTACAGGGGCATCCGTTTGATCATACACCCGATCTAGAACTACGACTACGATATGTTGATCAAACTCTCCCTTTTCTTCCCATTTCAAAACATATTCATGCGATCAATCTATGTTATGATCCAACGGATTTTAGTCTTCATCAGTTGCTGATCGATACCTACAGACGAGTATTTGGCATTTCCAAAACGGATCATGAGTTTACCTTTGGAGCCGGTGCCCAATTCATTGTTTCTCGTGACGCGATCCGATCACGCCCCAAATCTTTTTACGAGAATCTTCTTCATATTATGGAATATTCAGTACACCCACCTGAAGGATTCGCCTTAGAACGATTCTGGACCATCATCTTTACTCATGGCGAATAGCATGTGTTTGGATCACGTATGGTAGAATTCGATTACAAGCCTTTAGCGCATTTTCAATCGCTGCATCCATGTTATAATATTTATAATTCGCCAATCGGCCTACAAAAAATACTCCCTTTTTCTCCTCCTTTTCTGCGAGGATCTGATACTTCTCATATACTTCTTTATTCCTTGCGGTAGGAACAGGATAATATGGATCACCATCTCCTACCGTATATTCTTTTACAATGGTGGTTCGATCAGGGATATCTTGATTCAAAAAATGTTTATATTCTACAATTCGTGTAAATGGTTCGGTTGCAGAAGGATAATTCACGACCGAATTGGGCTGAAATTGATCGATCTCCAAATATTCTGTTTCAAAACGGATCGATCGATATTCCAATGCGGGATATCCACGGTCTGCGTAGAAAAGATCAATTGGACCCGTATAACAAATACATTCATAGAGATGTCGATACCGTTCATGATATGGTGTATTGTATTCGATACTGATCAATGGATGATCACACATGTTTTTTATAAATTCAGTATACCCATTTTTAGGCAACGCTTGATACTTATCTGAAAAATATCCATCTTGATCATCTATTCGAACAGGAATACGCTCTAGAACCGATCGATCTAATTCACTCGGTTCTTTCGCCCATTGTTTATAGGTATACTCCTTGAAAATCTTCTGATACAATTCTGGTCCCACACGCTGTAGCGCAACTTCTTCACTATTCTTCGGATTCTCACACGGGGTGGTGTTTTGTTCAAGCCATTCTTTCATATCTTCTTCTGTTTGAAGATCCGTTCCACATAAGGTATTCACCGTGATTCGATTCACAGGAATAGGAAAATGAGTCTCTTCGATTCTACCAATCACTTTATGGTACCACGGAACCCATTCTGAAAATCGATTGACAAATGCCCATACTCGTTCTGAATTCGTATGAAAAAGATGGGCACCATATTTACTTACCCGAATACCGTTTTTATCTATTTCATCATAGCAATTCCCCGCAACATGCTCTCGTCTTTCAATGATATGAACGGAAATTCCATTTTCTGCCAAGGTTCGAGCAATCGTACATCCTGATAGACCTGCTCCAACCACCAGGACTTTCATCTATATCAAATATGTTTCTTATGCTTTAGAACGCCAATGCGTGTTGCTTACGCTTTAGAACACCTCTGCGTACGTTGTGTTTACGCCTTAGAACGCCAATGCGCATTACACAGGTTACAGATATAGAGGAACTTCAAATTCACAGCATCGTATTTCAGATAAATCACATCTTTTTCCGTATTTGCTGTATTTGAAGAACATTCGCCATTTGGACATTTAATTGTATTTACGTGAGGCAGAGTCGGATCCTTTTGAGTGAATTCATTCATAAGAATTTTATAGCCCTCCGAGGTTTTCTCTTTCAAGTCAATCTCCAGAATCAATCCACCTTTCTTGTCCTCTTCCTGATATCCACAATTGCGGCAAATTCGTCGGAGTGTCTTATCATTCTGGTCCAGGTACAAATAATATCGACAGGTGGGGCAAAAGTCAGTCTCTTTCATGGTCTTCCTATTCTGTGTGGATGGGATTTAAATCAATTTTTATGTTTCGTGATAACGCGCGGTCGTTTTTTAATCGGATAAAATTTGAAGTCTAAAAAAAGGGATGGTCAGTCGTACCGCAATGCCTCCAACTCTTGTCGACAACGTATTAGAGACCCCGCTCGGCGTCTTCCTTGATAAGCACCGTGTGACGGAAAAGGGCGATGCATGCTCCTTTACGGGCATGGGGTTGATGAAGGGCAAATTCATGGTCAAGGAGGAAGAATATTCACAGTTCCTTGACCTTCTCCATGAATATCTATTTACACAACAGCGTCGTCCCATCAATCTGGTGGAGCAGCGCAGATGCGATTCGATGACCCCCATTCTCATTGATTTGGATTTCAAGTATCCCGCTGAACGTGCGATTCAGCGTCAATTCGAGATGGGACACATTCATTCCTTCGTCCAAGCTTACGTCGAAAATATTACCACCTTTTACAATCTCGAGGGCTACAAACCCCTTCGCTTCTTCATTACGCTGCGCGCAGCGCCCTATGAGGATAAAAAATCACTTCATCGCTCCATCAAAGACGGTGTCCACATTCAATGCCCCGATCTGATTCTTAATTCTGAACACCAACAAGTACTGCGTCACCGCTCCTTGGAGCAGTTGAATCTAACGAATACCTTTAAACAAACAGGATACATTAATGCGGAGAAAGACATCTTTGATGAAGCGATTGTAAAGAAAAACGGATGGTTCTTCTATGGCGAGTCAAAGCCCGACATTCCTGCGTATCAGCTTAGCTCTGTCTACGTGTATGACCCCGTATCGGATCGTTTCTACGAAGAAAACAAAGAAGATTACTCCTCTCGCCAGTTATTGGAACTCTTGTCTATTCGTCATAATCTTCGCATCGAACCCGTTCCGTTTCGCGAAAGCTCACAAGAAGATTGGAAAGGGCGATTCGATTACTGCACTGGAAAGCGTGGTTCGATGAACCCCTCTAGCCCGACGATGCGGGGCGAAGATAGCAAGGAAGAAATGCCCATGATTCAGCTGACTTCCAATAACGTACATGAACAGCTGGAAATAGATAAGCGTGATACCCTTACTAAACTAGTTATGGAGTGCCTTTCCCCTGCTCGCGCAGGACCCTATAAAGAATGGATGGAGGTTGGCTGGTGTCTTCATCATATCGACCCATCCGATGAAACCTTTAACTTGTGGATGGAGTTTAGCAAGAAATCACCAAAATTCAACGAGAGTGAAGTGGGCAATAATCGTCGCGAATGGATTAAAATGGGGAAGTCCCATCACGAACATCCGCTCACCGAACGCTCCCTTCATCAGTGGGCGAAGGACGACAACCCCAAGAAATATCACCAAATCATGAAGGCGAGCTTCGTCAACTTTGTCGAGCGTGAAATGGACGTGACTCATACACATGTCGCGCGTCTCATGAAACTCATGTACAAGAATGATTATTGCGCATCGGTCGATTCCAAGAAGGTAGATTGGTATCACTTTACAGGCGTGTATTGGAAGAAACTGCCGCAAGGCATTGAACTTCGAAATAAGATGACAACCGAAGTGGCCCAGGTCATTTCCGATACACGCACGAAAATTCGCAATCATCTTGTTGCAGCAGGAAGCGGAGACCGAGAATCATCATGGGAGGAGACGCGCCTCAAGAAACTCGTAAAAATCGAGGAGTCCCTCTACCAATCTGGATTCAAGGATTCCGTCATGAAAGACTGTATCGGTATCTTCTATGAAGAGGACTTCTCACAAAAGCTGAACGCCAACCAGTATCTGATTGGATTCAATAACGGTATCATCGACCTTCATGCTCCGTGTACTGGTGCCGATGGAAAAGAAAGCAAGACGGTCCTCTTTCGAAAAGCAGAACCGTCTGATTTCGTTACCTTTATGGCGGGACGCTACTCGACAAAGAACTGTGACCCGATTGATTATGTTGAATACAACCCACTAGACAAGGAGCAGCGAGAGATTCATGCGGAAATCGATGATTTCATGGAGAAAGTGTTCCCAAGACCCGAACTTCGTGATTATATGTGGCGCAAGCTTGCTTCCTGCTTGGAGGGCGCTAACAAGGAACAGACCTACGAGACCTGGATTGGTGTGGGTGGTAACGGTAAATCCAAATTGGTGGACCTGATGTCCATGGCGCTCGGTGATTATGCGTCGGGTCTTCAATCGACTGCGATGACCCGCAAACGACCTGAGTCAGGCGCCGCAAATCCTGATATCATGGCCATTCGTAATAAGCGATTCATTTATATGGCGGAACCAGATGATCGTGAGCCTCTGAATACTTCACGCATGAAGCAGTTCACAGGTGAAGATGATGTAGAAGCCCGAGGCCTATTTGAGGACCAGACAAAGTTCAAAATTACAGGCAAAATCTTTATGTTGTGTAACGCGTTCCCTGCCATCAATACAATGGATCGAGGTACGTGGCGCCGTGTTCGTGCGGTGCCGTTTGAATCCAAATTCGTCGACCCTGGTGTAGATGAAGTAAAGCCGAAGGAGAATATTTATCCGCAAGACAAAGAGCTCGACTCCAAAATGCGCTCATGGCGAACACTATTCATGTCTCGATTGGTACATATCTATAAAACGGAATACTTGCATCATGGTCTTGGAAAGGTTCCTGCTATTATCATGCAGGAGTCGTGTAAGTATCAAGAGTCGTTTGATTCAGTTGCGAAATTCATGAATGCACGTATCCGTGAAATCAAGAAAGGCGGGTATGAGGCTAAAATCAAAGATATCTTTCGTGTGTATAAGAATTGGTATGAATCTGTTGGTGGCGGAATGGGTCGCAAGCTTAATCAGACGGATCTCTACAAACGGCTTTGTGATAAGTGCGGCGAGCCATCCGATAAAGCTACCTTTAAACAAATGCGGCTATTCGACGACGATGCTGATATTGAAGAATACGAGAAATCATTACTAGAAGGTGAGGCTTCTTAAGCAATATAATACAGAATCATTCCTGAAATCAATGTAAGCATAAAACTGTAAAATAGACCCCAAGGTAAAGAGCTTGTCCACTGTTCGGTCGAATGCATGACATAGATGTGCAACGCAACTACAATCATAAAAAAGTATGAAATACACAGAATAACAAGTGTATAATCTTCAATAAAATGAAGGCTCTTATTTGGAAGTGTTTCGGGTAATTCATCTCTTACATCTGTAAAATCGCGATTGGAACGATTAATGATAGCCTCTTGCTCTTTGATTTCATTATCTATTTTTGTTTTTTTATCACTTAATTCTTTATTTCTTATCATAACATCAGCTGTCACGGAACCCATTGTAGGGTCATACATCGAATCACCAATGGCGATCAAATCTGTAATCGTAGCCTGTAATCGGGTAATGTCTGGATCCGTTGGCATCCTTCTATTGAAAGCATCATGTTTTTTATGATTCATTCAAAACATGATGTATATCAATCTGCATTTGCGGGTTATTCTATCTGCCGCGTGTTTGATCGGCCAGATTTTGTAAAGCATTCGCGCCAGCTGTTCTAGCATTGGCGACTGTGGCGGCGGCGGAAGCTCGAGCTTGATCCCCCAATGCGTCAACAGTTGCGTTCAAATTATCACCGATCTCCGGACAAAGAGGAATTGGGATTTTCCCATATTTTCCCTCGAAGATCTGCTTGTTCCAGTACCGTTTATTTCGTAACATATTCGTGTAATGAGAACGATTGACCAGAATGAGTACAAATACAATAATTAAAACTAATCCTATCCCTATCCACAATGATGTACTAATCATTTCCATTCGTAGTAAACCTGTAAGAAGTAATAGACCTGAAAGCATAACAAACAAAGAAGAATAAACAAATAGTGTGTCTTTCTTATTATTAACGGACCATTCGTTCATTTCTGTCTTGCGACTCGCCAAACTATGATCGTCGATGATCGCGTCGGCACTATTTTTCTGATTATCGTAGATTTGATCCTGTACACCCGCCAATTGCTGTGTTCGTTTACCATACATCAATACTGATTCTTGAACACGACCTGCTCGTTCCAAGTCTCCGTAGAGTTTGGAAAATGTGTCCTCTTTTTGTTTTACAATGTCATTATATACTTTGGATTGTTGTGATTGAATAAACGATGTCACTTGACCCGCATTCTTTAGCGCAGAGATCGCCGTGGCCAATTCGACGTCTTGGTACAAATTCGCGGACGCAATTACTTGATCAATTGGCGTCTGCGTCGACATTCCTAGTATAAAAATACATTTTCGTTATGAATCGCTTGTCGCCTATGAATCGCCCGCTGCTTTATATACATAAACAAGCAGACCCACTGTGACAATATTTAAAAAACAATACATTTTCAACAGATTATTCGTATGTCTCGCTTTCTCTTCCGTATATTTCACCATGTCTTTCTTTATTTTCATACCCGCCTCGTTAGAGGTAATGATACGATTCTGTTCATCCAATTTTCTCTGTTTCTCTTGAATTTGATTATTGTATTGTGTAATTTGACGATCCACCTCTGATGAATTGGTCATCATGGCGGATACTGTCGCATTCATGATCTGTGTTAGATCATTTAAACGTTGATTGAATCCCTGTGTCATGGTAAGATAAGTTTGGACGGTGGTCTGAATCGCCGGTGTGCTAGTCGGGTATCCACTCGCAATCGCTGTAAATAGTTGATTCAAGGCATATTCATAACGAGATTCATAATAGCAATATTCCGCTTTCACATTCTCGATAAATGTTTTCTGTCTCGTAATATACTGCTCTGGATTAGATGGCGTCGGTGTAGGAATCACGCCAGAGCTTTGATGACCTGCCACAATACTTGATACAACAGTATCTTTGAGCAATCCTGTAGCTTCTCGATCCGAACTTCCATTGACCGTACTGGGTAACAGCCCCGCACTCGCAGAGTATGATGCATTCAATTCAGATTGGGTATAACTAGTTTGTTTGGCACAGAGAGAAGATTCTGGCATTCTACTACTTCTATGATTTAATTACTAGTCATTTCATATACCAATCACTCCTCCCACTTTTAACGATACGACAATAATGATAACGATGATACATACCAATAGAGAAATAAGAACAGTTTTATTAAAAAGAATGTCCGTTAATGCCATTTCCATACCTATCACAGTACCCATATCTGGTCCAATAGACGGAAGCATTGTTTTATAAAGAAAGAGACCGATACCAATAAAAAATACGGAAATGACCCACAAATAAGGAATCATCCCTTTTCGAACTGGTCGATCTAATAAAAAGAGTGAATGAGTTGACATTTTTACATCTCGAGACCGGAGTAATTCGTCTCGTGCCAATGCGGTATCAACTTCCACTCGAAGCTCTTTTTTGCGATTTTCCAATTTTTTAATTTGTGCCTGTAAGGCCCCCGTTTGAGCCAGACTACCTGACAAATCACTTGTTTGTACGTTACATTGTAATGTGTTTTTTATATCAGTGTGAAGTATCGCATATTTTTCCTTGATAATGGATAAGTCTGTAGCTGTTCCACTACTAGCACTTGTATTCAACGTATTAAAACGGTTGTTAAATTCTGTACGTTGAATCGGCCATGATTTATCACATGGTGCAACAGGTACCGTAAATCCCTCATTCGACTGTATTATAGACGCTCCTGTAAGTTCGTGCATGGGGATGCTCCTATTGGTAGCAAAGCAAATGGAAGATTATATAGTTAAACGTGTCATACCATTCGTATGTACTAAAAATAAATACGAATGATATGATAGTATGAAGCATTGTTGTTTACAAGTACTAACGTTTTATGGGGCACACACACGATAAACAACGGTTTGACCAGATGATGCGCTTGGGCGTGTAATCTTTACAATATCGCCTGGTACAGCACCGATACAACGTGCAATTGGATCCAGGTGAAATTTAATCTCAGGAAACTTCGATTTAGCCGTAATGTACATCGATGCCATGAGCTCCTTATGCTTGTCTTCTGGAACAATCTCGTGCTTCGGCACAAGAACATGCTTCAGCGGATTGACAACCAGTGTGTCGATACAGAAGAAGGACACTCGCAATTTGCGACGAATCTTCTCGCCTCTTTCCGATTGCTGCTCTTTTAGTTTTGTGTATTGCTTCAGAGCGATGACGTGGTGCGCATCCATAACGGGACCATACATCATGACTACCACCTCTGTATTCTCTGAATCGTCGTCTGATACATCATTGAAGAACGTTTCTAGTTTGGGGCGGCTGACATTCGCATATCGAACGTCACATTTCTTGTTCGCATCATCTTTCTTTGATACAATGAAATTGAGAGCAGCAAGAGTGGTAGCTGCTGCGGCGGCGGTCGCTTCCGCCGGAGAAAACTTACGATAGATGTCAACTTGATACCCACGTTCTTCTAGGATATCAAGGAGTGTCATTCGACTCCGATAGATGTTATCGATGAAGACGAAGCTGTCATTCATTTTACTAATCGTGATCTCAGGCTTGACTTTCTCTTTTTGTGCGGCGGGCGGCTCTACAAATGCCTGTGCCTCTTGCGCTGGTAGTTGCTCTGGTACTACCTCTGATTGTGCTGCGGGCGCTGATACAGCCGCTACTAGCTCTGCTTGCGCAGGTGCTACCGCCGCTTTTGGCTTCGCAATTCGTGGACCTCGCGATGGTTTGACAACGGCTGACATGGCTACCGATTCATCTGGAATTTTATGTGTCAAATTTATTCCAGTTTGCTCTGCGCCTCCTTCTTGAAACAGTTGTAGACATGACGTTTTGTTTTGAATTTGTCTAAGCTTCTCTTGTTGTGCTGGAATCTTCGGCTCCCATCGTGCCACATCCAATTTCTCATAATTTTCTTTCAGCCATTGATACACAAAGTTTGCCTTGTTCTTTTGTAGGACCCTGTAAAGATTGATGTCATGATTCTCTACATCTTCGTCGATCGAAATCACACGGCCATCTTTTAGAACAAAATTTCGATCGGCATAGTCGGATATTCCAAGAAGGTACCGAAACAAGAGCGCATGAACATAGTCAATCATCTCTTGCTCCGTCAATTGACGCGTTCTGTAGTCGATATGAAACGGGATTTTCTCCCAATCAACCACTTCAGTAGGAGACCATAGCGGGCTAGATTTTTTAACAGTTTGAAGCTGAGACTCCTCGATGTAGGATTCAAACACCAAGAAGAACGCCGGCTGGTTTCGATTGATCTTATTTCTTGCACCCAATGGAACACCCTCGGGCCATCGATCAGGCATCAGCTGTCTCACTTCAAATCGATTGTAGGGCAAATTGAATCTCTTCTTCCATTCGGTATTTGATACGAGGATATCGATCTCTTTCCTAGTAGCATAAGGACCTTTGACGACCACTAGCTTTCCTGCCTTATCCTTGGCAAAGTAGACATCCATCTTTGTCCCCATCGTAGTCAGTTGTGTTCGAACGACAAAGTCATACGCCGTTGATTCTCGTTCTGGCAAATCATCCACTTTTTGATCACTCTCCACTGACTTTGCGATTCTGGGACCCTTTCGAGGGGAAGAAGATGCTGAAAGAACCGCTGTAGGAGGTGGAAGCTGTGCTACCAAAGGCACTCCAGTTTCACCCTCAGGTACCACTCCTGAATCAAGGCGCTTACCATCTTCGTAAAACTGCTTCCACAAGGGATTCACAAAGGCAGCTTGATTTTCAACAAGCGCACCTTCAAAGGCAAATTCGATCAGACCTGCTTTTCGAGCTCGCCCCTTGCTCGTATGTTTATCCTCCACATACTTATCAATCTCCATTCGCTCGCCTGCTCGGTTTCGGTCCCATGTCATTGGATACGCAACCCCATCATCAGCAGGCACTTGTCCCAATGGAATCGCTCCTAGTTCATGAAGAAGGGGCAGCAACCAACACATGAATCCCTCACCCATTGACCCAATGTGTTTCTTGTACCATTGAACGAACTTATTTACGCGCTCGCTTTTTGAAGGAAAGAGAGGCGAAATCAATTGCTGAAAGATAAAGAAGACTGGGTTTGAACTTGCGAACAGTTTCTCCTTTAATTTTTGTTCTGATGCTTCGATTTGAAACGCATAGTACACGGAAAGAACACTCTTCTCTTTCAAATATTTCTTAAACATCGCACAATGAAACTCAAATGACTCAATTGCTTGTGCTGCTTGTTGGGTCTTATTTTGTTCGATTTCTGCCCAAAGTACTTGAATACTAGGAAACAATGAATGAATTGGTTTGTACTTTGGATTGAACACTGCCCGAATATGAGAACACATTCGGGCTTTGGTCGATTGCCCCATTCGAATCACCAACTCGGATATCAGGCGCTCTTCTTTTTCTTTGGAACGGTCCGCCTTTTGACGCTCATTGAATAGTTCATTCATTTTTCGATCCACTTCATCGAAGAGAGAGATGTTCTCCACATCCTCCATGTAGATCACCATCAGTCGATGAAGGAAATTGGTACGACACCCTTCTCCTTGTCCTTGGTTAGGGGCTTCCTTGAATAAATCGAGTTCGCCCGCACAGTACAGGGCTTTATCAATGAGTCCTCGGCGAATGTACTTCTGAAGTCCTGATTTCATTACGTCCTCTGGATAACCGTTCCATGTTACGTGATTGTGATACTTTGTGGAGATATGAGAAGACATGATTGTTGACTGATACGAAAGGCAAACCATTTGTCAATTTTATTCTAATTTGGTAATCCGAATGGTTCCTGCTCCACCTGATGGAAGGGTGGGCATTGCGGAAGAGAACGTGGCCCCCATGCTTTCGCCACCCATGCTTTCTCCTACCATACTTGGTCCACGCGAGTATCGTCTCGGGCGGCGACCGCCGCCTTGATCTAGACCTAGTTGCGCCATGGCACCGCCACTAGTATCTACCACAAGCATCGCACCACCTTGGCCAGGTAGAGGATTCGCAATCACACCATCGCCTCCTGCCGAAATTCGCGGGAATACTTGCTGATGATTGGAGAACCCTGCGGTTCCCATATATTGCTGTTGTTGAGGGATGGTATATTCAAAGGAAAGAGGATTTCCGCCTGTTTGTGGCATAGCATTCTGTGGCATCGCATTCTGTGGCATCGCAATCTGAGATGGATATACAACTTGATTCTGAGGAGGCATCATCTGTTGCTGTATCATTTGCGGTTGTTCCAGTCCGTTATCAAATGATGGCTGCATGTTAACGAATTGTTGTTGCATACCTTGTTGCATATTCATCTGCGGGATACTTTGTGTCATACCTTGTGGAATACCTTGTTGTATATTCATCTGTGGGATACTTTGTGAAATACCTTGTACCATACCTTGTGGCATATTTGCCTGCGGCATTGCAACTTGTATGATTTGTTCTGGTTCTTCTATCTCCAACATCGCCGCATCTTCTTCCGCAATCACATCCAGCTTCGGGTTTAATTGTTCCGCCATCGATGCTTCCATAGAATTCAATTCCTCCAGTGTAAACTTCGGTTGTTCTGCCGGTTGAATGTAGGCCGGCGCCGTGGTGGGCGGCAAGATCAAGCGAGGAAGTTCAATCGCGATCTGACTTGCCGTTCCAGATGATTCGAGCGGAGTCAATCGCTGAATACCACTGGATGTAATGTATCGCATACTCAAATTCAAATAAGTCTCCTGTTCTTGCGTCAACAACTTCGTCGAAAATGGCATCTCCACTTGAACGATCTTGGATTTCGGTCGACCCAGCGGCGGCAAAATCTCCAGATTGTTAACGGTATCTCCTGAATATCGAACCGGTCCATCGCACATCGGGCAGATCGAAATGTTCAACTTCGGATTGTAGATCGGAATCATTCCACACGCCACACACATCGGCATCTTCGCTCCATCCGAACGCTCCATAAAAGACTCCTTCACAAATGACATACCCGCATGCGCAATGATTGCATCGCGATCCATCTCACCAATCTTCAGACCTCCCTGTGCGCCACGGCCTCCCGTTGGCTGATGGGTACGTGTCTCCTTACGACCCTGACCTCTTGCCTGCCATTTGTCCTCCACCATATGTTTCAGACGCATTCCATACACCGGTCCAATAAAGATCGTCGCTGGAATCTGCTCTCCCGTCGCGCCATTATACATCACCTCATTTCCATACTTCTCAAATCCTATTTCCTCCAAGATTCCTCCAATGGATTCCTGCGGCGATCCATCATTCATAAACGAGGTTCCATCACCAATCGTTCCAGAGAGTGCGGCTGTCTTTCCCATCAACTGCTCCAAGTTTTGCGCAATGGTCATACGTGATGGAATCGCATGTGGATTCATAATCATGTCAGGGACAATGCCCGAGATTGTTCGCGGCATGTCGTGACCGCGAAGAAGTGCGCCAATGGTTCCCTTCTGGCCGTGTCTGTTGGAAAATTTATCACCTAACTCAGGGATACGGTCCTGTACGACACGAATCTTCACGAGACGATGACCCTTATTATTCACCATCACTGCCACCCTCTCTACGCGACCCCGTGTCCACACCTGTGGTGTTGTTGACGCGTCCTTCATTTGACCTCCCGTCGTACTCATCATATACGCTCCTACGATCGCGGTGTTCTCATCCACATACTCACCCTCTTTAATGATTCCACGATCATCCAGTTTCGAATAATCAACACCAGGTCGCAACTCCTTCCAATTTCCAATCAACTTCGGATTGCCAAATCGAACCTGAATACTCGCCTTCTCATCGTCCTCTTCAAATGCCTCATACGAACGAAATGCCATCGAACGAAACATACCGCGATGAACCGCATCATAATTCATAACGATACCGTCTTCCTGATTGTATCCTGACCAGCACGCAATGGCCAAAATACAGTTCATTCCATACGCCATGCGACCCTCTCCCAAATAATGATTATAGAGTGTACGTGTCATTGGCATCTCTCCATAGCACAATACATGCGCTGTATTGTCAAAACGATTGCGCCAATTGGTAGCATAGATCGAAAGACCCTGTTTGGACTGAGAGCATGACAGCTGATTACGAGGAGATTGATTATGCGGCGCAAACGGAATCAATGAAGTCATCATACTCATAATAGTCGACGGATGAACCTCCATGTGAGTCGCTTCAGGTGTAATGTATGTAGGATTATTTACAATAAAGCATTCATTCTGTTCATATGGATCGATGTACTCAATCGCGCCCGTGTACGGGGCGAGAAATTTTGGATAGTCCTCCAGTGCTAACCCCTCCTGTGGATCATGAAAGTCAGATGATTCCAGAGTAACATCCGCTCGTAATGTTCCCATGACCAACTCCTTCCATGTTTTGAATTCCGTTAGTTTTCGAATGGGCAATTCTGCGCGAATGAGCCAAATCAACGGACGCATCGGGCGGCCCGCATCCATGTACACATACACTTTGCGGTCGCGAATGGAGAATGAAATACTAACCGAATAAGGGAGACAGCCACTTCGCTTTAGAAGCTGAAGAACATGGGTCAGCAAATCGGGTTTGGCAGTATATCCAAACATACCACCATTGACATAAACAGGAACGAATACAATACGCTGTTCCACGGTCATATCCTCTGGAGCATACACGCGACCTGTCGTTCGTAACCACTTAAAAAGTTTCTCTGTTTTGGACGACGTTGAAATGGCCGCCATAATCGTTAGGTTTTTCGTAATACCAATGGACGCACCAGTCGGTGTCTCTGATGTACAGAAGTAACCATATTGCGATGTATGAAGTTTACGCGGCCCCGTCAGTTTCATACCTGTATCAAAATCAAGAATCACACGGCGACAATGTGACATAAAATCAACATACGAAAGGCGTGACATGGCTTGGAGAACACCTGATTTCTCTTCTCCCAGGCCCGTTCCCCATTTTCCCTTGAATCCCTTCATAATCATATCATTCAACAGTCCTCCCTTAAAAATCCTTGTATCATTTCCTGGCTGAAAAATGTTCTTAAAGTTTTCGTCCTTATATAGATTTGGATTGTAGTTATACTCTTTACCAATTTCCAGAACAAATGCTTTGATCCATAGCTTGTACGAATTATTAAAAAGTTCTTGAACCAAGAATCCACTGGTTAAACAACGCTGATTACGTGTATCATCTCGATCCGTCTTCGAATCATATCCTTCACTGACACGAAGAATCTTTCGAACACAGTCTCCTAGATAGAGGGCCTGGGAATGGGTATCATTTGGCATATGAATAAACAACTGATTTCGAATGATATCCAGAACATGCGCTTCGCTAAAACCCTTTGTCAATGTCTTGATGTATTGAATGGCTGTATAGGTATTCATAAACGGAAATGAATCAATGATACAAGGGTGAAGTTTATTAAGCAACAACTTCGCCTCAGGACTCTCAAAATCAGGAAAGATCATTTTTATAATCTCCTCATCTGATTGAAATCCAAGTGCGCGAAACAGGAGAAACAGAGGGACTGGCTTTCTTACAAATGGAAGCGATACCTGAATCGTTGCGTGTGCGGTAAATCCCTCCTTCTCTACATGCCGCATGAGCGCGAATGCGACACGTTTTACTTGACGCGTCTCGGCTGACAAACATGAAATGGACGCAAAGACTGCGACTTTAGGGTCATTTTGAGGGGTAATATACAGGGTATTGAACGCCTGTTCTTGGCGTGTAATCAACACTTTCTCCGCACCATCCACAATGAAATATCCACCGTTGTCATAGGGGCATTCGCCAGCTTCTCGCAAGAATTCTTTTGGTTTGTTATGTAAAATACAGTAGCGACTATGAAGCATGATGGGTAGTTTAAAAAGAGGCCATTTCAAGAACGGCTCCACAGGAAGTTCACTTACCACTCCTGCGTCGTTTGTATATGTGATCTTAACAGTAATGTCTGCATAAACAGTAGAGCAATACGTCAGATTTCGTAGACGCGCTTCATTGGGATAAAGAACACGAACTTCATTGGTGTCTTGTAGACTGATTGTCGGAGTTCCAATTTCAATGGCATTTCCGTTTTCTCCTCCAATAAAGATCTCCACGCGATATTTGTATTCTCCTGTTTTTTCATTCAACTCCTTCAAAATTAAAATAGGATTCTGAGAACGGATGATACTGGTCATATCTTGTTGAACAAATTGTCCATAGGAGTCGATATGATGCCTAGTATAGGGATAGGCATTGGTACGAAAGTACCGGTCGATCAACTTTCGCGACAATTCTCTGGCGTCGTTTCCTGTGAGTGCCATCTATCTCCTAGTAAGAGGAAAGAGAGTCTTATATGGTCATCATCGCATGCTTTTCTAAGAATGGGATAACGGAATCGATATGATACTTAGCGACGGCGTGTATGGCGTTTACGGGTAGAACGTGGTTTGTATCGACGGCGAGTGCGTTTTCCACCACGATTATTAGGATGAATCTGACCGAGTGGATTGTGTACAATTGGTCTGATTGTTCTCGGATCAATTGCTGGGAGGGCTCTACTAATAATCATAGCATTTCGAACGGCTCTCGCTTGTGAAAGTTGTTGTCTTCTGTATTCTGGAGTCGCACGAAAAGCTGCGGCATTGTTGGCTGCTTTTTTCCGTTGCTCTTCTTGTAATCTTATTTGATTTTCTGTGAGTGGTACGACGGCAGACTGACGGGCAGCATCCGCACGCAGTGCGGCATCCGCGAGTTCGTGCCATGAAGGGCCATCGTCTTCCTCGTCTTCCGCAGCAGCGGCGGATGCCGCGACTACAGTGCGCGGCATCCGCCGCTGCTGTTCTTGCTGATGTAGTTGCGCGCGCAACTCGGCAATGGTGGTTCTGGCCTGTTCGAGTTTTGCTTCGGACGCATTCAAGCGCGTGCGCAAATCTGCGATAATGGACTTAGCATTTTTATTAGATGACATCTCTATCTATTGTTCTTTTTTAAATCAATATATTTGACTATGTTTGAACTGACCGGATATATTTGATAATCAAGTGCTCTTTATGTACGCTTCCATTGCTTTCTGTAAGGATATGCTTTATTTCTCGACTATTCTCTGGCGTCGTTTCCTGTGAGTGCCATCTATCTCCTAGTAAGAGGAAAGAGAGTCTTATATCACTTCATTCTACACACGATTTCCTTTAATAAATACTAGTTGTTCATTCGTCCATAATACATTACGATAGTGATAATACATGACATCGTCCAAAAATTGTATAGGATACTCGTGTGGGGCCTTCCTAGAAAACGTAAAATCTATGCCATGATACAATGGTAATAATGATCCGATGTTCCAACCCATTTGTAGAATCAAGCGTGACATTCGTATTTCTTTTTGTTCTACCGTTTCTGGAAGAGTCATTGTCATTTGTTTCATACTGAAAAGTTCACAATTGATTAGATAATGAAGAGTGATTCGATCCATTGCAAATATATACGACTGAACATGAGAGCGATGAAGTGGGTCTTGACACGTGTTAATCGTACTTCCAAATAGTTTAATGGTATCATTTAGCCCATCAAGATATACATCTGTCCATTTTTTCTCCGATGATAGAAAAGGGCCTGTTACCGATGAATTTACAAAAAGATAGTAATCATAATTCTTATAAATTTCATCCGTAAATATGCCTTCGCTCCATCCTCCGAAATCATATCCTACATTTGCTCGTACAATCATTTTTACATAAGGAGGGGTCTCAACCGGTACACTATTTGAAATAATAATGAAATCAACCTGATCGTCAAAAAAGATCGCATTTGATATAAAATCATGAACACGTTGATGTACCTCATGAAACACAAATAATACAGCCACCCTTTTTCTCTTCGACATCGTATATAAATTACTATACGATATAGACGATTACTTTAGACCTATGCTTACACATTAATATTAACGGCGACAGGATGCGCACTTCCTACACGATAATTCATCTGATGTTGTGTGATATCAGGTGACAGTCCTGAGGCGGCTCCACGGCTCATCTGTTGCATATCAAACAATGGATGAGATATGGGGTCGCCACCTGAAATCGGGCGAATGAATGCTTGATCGATTAAGGCAGCACCGCCAGATATTTTTCCACGTGTTTTTTTATTTTTTCTAGTTTTTATCTTGCGTTTTCCTCCTTTTACCGAAGGTATTATCGGTGTAAACACGGTTGACCCCATATCGGCACGAGGTAATAGAAAGGAGCTTTGGCCAGGGATCGGATCATATTGTTGTGCTATTTCTGGATTGCGAAACCCACCATCCACATATTGAACGTAACTACCATATCCTCCACCAACCGTCTTCGTCAACCCACCATCTGGTCCTGGAATACTTCCTTGATCCAAATAGACACCTGGGCGTGTCACGTAATCCACTGGAGCACCCGCGAGTGCAGAAGCTCCACCCTTCATAGAGTGTAGAGTCCGACGTGATTCCATTCGATGAGTGATCAGTGCGTCTGCCGATGGTTTATCTAATGCTTTATGAAAGACCTTCTGCCATTCCTTTCGGATGTGTGAAATCATGTTTTCTTTCGACTCCTTGCTATGAATCATCTCATCTATTACCTGCTCCACATGCTCGAACGCCCGCCGTAATTCGGGTATGGAATAAATTCCCTTTGTACTTTTTGCGTGTTTTCGGGTCTTACGAGCCATTCCTATTACTATCGCTTATAATGTTTCAAGAGCACTTCTAGATAGGTTTCCATTGCGTTTATTATTGTTCAAACTATTGTTCAAACTGTTGTTCAAGCTATTATTTAACTTATTTAGAAGACTATTTCCCGTATTAACCGTACTCTCCATTAAATCATTCGCCGAATCAGAAATAGAATTTACTGCCGTATTCAACGATTTGCTTAATTGATTCGTTGCGTTTGTCACCGTTGGCATCTCAGGAATATCCACATTAGGGAGAGATGGTATAGGTACTGTTCCTCCCGTAAAAAAAGCAATCATGGAGAAAATAACGTATAAAATGATAGCACCGATCATAAGATAGGGTGAATACATTGAAAATGTCTGTTGCCATGTACTTAAACGATATTCTGGAAGAAACATTCGGTAGTGATCATATACACCATACGTTAAAAAGAGTAACGATAAGATTGCAGCAACCATTGGTGTAGCTTTAGGGGCAAAAATAACGACACATACAACTGCCAATAAAAAGATGGATAATCCTGGTATAAAGAACTCCATTCCTCTATACTGTTTTTTGATTTTACCTGTATGATATTTTGTGATGTGTTTAAATCTTATCCATTAGATCGACGTGTGTCAGCATATGCTTGCGGCAGCAATATCGTCGCAGTCCCAATTCATTCAGTGCTTTACCTTCCTCCGTATCCGGAACTGTCTTACCGTCCATGTAAAAGGGGGCCGATGAATTGCTTCCCGTACGCTCTTTCAGTCGGCGCTGATACGCGAGCCACTTATCAGCAAGGACATTGCCGCAGTTCATACAACGAATTGGAATAATCATCTCTAGGATTTAGATGGAAAGGTTTTCTCCATCAAATTTTATGATAACCTAAATAAATCAAGACATATTATTGTCAGTATGGCAGCAAAGTGGAATAAGAAAAAAATGATGCGCGAGGACGACGAGGATAACAATGTGAACGAGACCGACGATATTTATCGAGAAGATAATCACATCTATTTTCATACCGATATCGATCGTAATTCTATTTCTCGACTGAGTATTCTACTGCGAGAAGCGGAAGAGTATTGTATTCTTATGGGACTTCGTTTGCGAATGGATACGATCCCTATCTATCTTCACATCTACTCCAACGGTGGATGTATCTATTCTGCCTTTTCAGCAATGGACCTCATTCAAAGTTTGAAAGTTCCTGTCTATTCCGTTATCGAAGGCGCGACCGCATCTGCCGGAACACTGATCAGTATGATATGTGAAAAACGCTTGATTCGCCCATTGGGACACATGCTTATTCATCAATTAAGTAGTGCATGCTGGGGTAAAATGTCGGAAATGACGGATGAATACAATAATTTGAAAGGACTAATGAAGACCATTCGAGATCTGTATCTTCAACATACCAAACTTTCTTCGAAGAAATTAAACGAACTTCTTCACCAAGATATATGGCTCGATGCCAAACAGTCTATTTTATTTGGATTAGCAGATGAGATATATAATTAAACATTTCTGGTGAATCAAGTGTGTCTTTTTGTTCGCCGCTTATGGTTACGTGTCATTGTGCGTGCTTTTTTATTATACTGCCTTCGTGTTCGTCGTGTCTTCCGTGAAGAACCCTTTTGATTCCGTGGAGGAAGGATCAAATGGAGATCATAAAAATGATGCTCTTCCATGTTAAGTCGTTTCATCATTTCTTGATACATTTCATCCAAGATAGAATTGATATCATCTATCACAGCAATGTTATCATGATTGAGACATTTTCGGTTTGGACATTCTGTTGTAAGGCATCTGTATAGGTAAGAGGCTGCTTCTGATATCGATATGTTTGTATCAACATCTAAACCGATAGTTAATGCTATCGTGTCCTGGATTCGTTCGATGAGTTCTTGAGGATAAATACGAATGGGGTGTTTGATATCTTTCTCGATATCTTTTATACGTCGTTCAATATTGTCGTTTGTAAATCCGAACTTTTCATACCATGAACGTCCTGTCATCAGACGTAATAGTTTTTGGAGATCGACAACATGATTGGCAATGCTGGGAATATCAATGACAGTATACACAATCGATGATGCGTCTTGGAGAGTGATTTCTGAAAACCCATAGTCTTGAGCGAAAGAAATTATTTTTTCGAGATGAGTCTTTCCATGTAATCCACATTGTTTTAGTGACCCGATATGAAGTATAGTGGGCTTTTCATCAACAATTTCACATTGTATACAATAGAAGTTATAAGGGTTATATTCTTTATTGGTAGGAGGGAGCAAATCTTTATTATATATACCGATCTCCGTTCGTGGAGAGAATCCTCCATACCGACTAAACGTGATATGATAGGTATCATCTGGAAAATAGCGGTTAATCATTTGTTTTGCGCGTGCTGCACGTTTAAAGATACTTTCTGCTAGATTTATGGCAGCCATTTTTGTTCGCGAAATCCTATTATAGACGCATGTTTATTGTAGATTGTTCAAATGCTTTCATAGTTAATTACATATGAATGATGATACCACGCTTATGCGTTATAATGATCACAATTAAAAGTTCTACCGACATCAGAAATGACTTCCGTCTTGTACAGCGCGGGTCTCAACTACCAGACTGGTAACCCGGTTCGTCAAGAAATTGTCGCTGTCCGTCGCGAGGTCGATACTCTCCGGAAACAACTTGAGATCGCAACAGAGGAGAACCTCATCTATCGCAAGCATATCATGAAGCTACTTCAGGCCACTGAGAGTGGTGCTGGCGAATTCACCTCCGATCTCATGCGCCTCTCTGCAAATGATGCTCCAAATAAACAGAAACCAGCAGGTGGAGGTACGGTCCAAGGCGCTGGTTTTAGCCGTTAAATACTCCACGTTTTACACGAGCCAACACGGTCTCGCTCATTTCAATCGAATGCTTTGATTCAAGATACGCACGTATCGCTCTCAAAGATAGTGACGAACACGTCTGTAACGTCTCCTTCACTGTTTTCATCTCTTCCTCTGACCATTTCTCTTTCTTTTTTGGCATAGGAGAGAACATGGTAATCGATCGCTGAGGTCCCTCCGATGTCACTTTCAGTTCGCCAATCTCCATGGTTCCCGCATGAACATCATCATGACACTTCTGGCAAATCACCACTAGATTTCGCTTATCATTCATATGAGACCCGTCACCTAGAATTTGGTTTATTGCCGAGGCACGCGGCTGGATATGATGAACTTCTAGATCTGTCTGAATCGCCTTTTTACAAACTTCGCATTCTTTTCGAACAATGCTTGTATTCCATGAAGAAGATTGTGCATCTTCTTGTTTTGATGAACCGATAATCCGATGACGATTCTCCAATGCTTGCTCGATAAACTCCGCGGGCAGATCCATCGCACGAGCGACTTCTAGACCATACAGCGTCGACCCACTACCTTTGCGCAAAGAACGATCATATATCAACTTCTTCGTATGTGAATCATACTCTACATGTAAATGCCATATGTCTACCGTGCGCTCATCGACGAGTTTCGGAAGATCATGGAGATGCGTCGCAAACATGAAACACGCATTTCTTTTGGATAACCATTGAATCCCACTTGCCACCAACGCTTGTGCGGAGATGGATTCCGTTCCCGCGCACAACTCATCTCCTAGCACTAGGGTACGTTCATTCGCATTCCGCAGAATATCACGGAGTTCCGACATTTCCACTGCGAACGACGAGAGACCCGCAAACAAATTGTCCTGATTGAGAATTCGTGTATAGACAGCTTGAAAGGGTCGAAGGCGCATAGATTGTGCCGGTACAAAACATCCCGCTTGCGCGAGCAAGACGCATAACCCTGTCGCTTTCATCAGCGTCGATTTTCCACTCGCATTCATACCATAGATAAGCCATCCTTTGGAGCCGTGAAGTGATACATTATGTTTCACGTAGGAAACACGGCTCGCCGTTGCTTCCACAAGCGGATGTCGAAGATTCACAATGTCTAGATTGGATCCATCCTCTTCTATGTCTTCAATAGTTGGACAGCTAAAACCACGCTCCTTCGATACTTTCGCAATACATTGCGTTCCATCCACATGAGAGATCCATTGTTCCCCAAGCGACCAAAGATGCTGTCCTGCTTCTGAAATCGCAAGGCATGCTTCGATCAAATGGATTTTTACCATCTGCTCTAATGCGTCACGTAGTCTAATAAGTTTCGTATTTGCTTGTTGTAGCGCGGTACAATCCACCCACCCACCCGATTTTAGTTCTGTGATCTTCGTACCCTCTGGAAGGTTTTTGATATTCTTTTTTAACTGTTGAAGTGTAATAGTAGATCCTTTCATTCCATAGGGTTCTTTTTCACGTTGCTCCAAGCGAATCGCATCATCCTGTACTCCTCCTTGCTTTGATATATGAAGACGAAGATCCTCAATGGATCGGATGACCTCTCTGATCTCTTGCTCTTTCTTCCCGATATCAGGATAGGTTTCGATCGAAAAGGCAGTAAGATCGCTGGAGGATTGTTGTGATTTCTCTTCAGAGAAATGTGTTTGAAAGATATGCTGATAGGTATTCCATTGTTCTATCGAGAAGGGTTGTTCCATCCGTGTTTTATTCGTGATCTGTGTCATGATCGTTTCCATTGCAGTATACGTTTGAAACAATCCAGCGATCTCATTGGGCAAGATCAATCCGCATTGAAGTTTGCGATGAAGACGAGGTAGATCAGACATAAATCGCATCTGGCGATCCAATTGTTTTAATTTCTCTTCTGGCCAGATCAAATATTCCTGAACTTCATATAATCGTGATCGGATCTCTTCAGGAGCGGAATAAGGGCTAAGTAGCCGCTCTTTGATTGATCGTTTTCCCATGACCGTGATACATTTATCAAAAAGTCCCAATACTGATTCTTGTGGATTCGAACCTGTCATTTGAAGTTGCGTCAGCGCGTGATTTCCACAGATCAGACGCGCCTGTGGAATCCAGGGTTCATTTCGACGAAATGATGTAACACTGCTCGGATAATGCTCCTCCATAAATTGAAGCAGATAGACCAATGCGAATTCTTCTCGATCCGAACGAAGACCCAGATACGTACGTGGAGGAAGAAGAGATTTAATGGAATAGATTTTTTGTAGATACTCTGTTCGTACCAATGAATGCGCAAAAGAGCCAAGTGTGTCGACAGTCTGGATATGAAGTGGTAATGTGGATGGAAATCCGAATAGCCGGCGAATGATGGATTCTTCTGGTCGATTTGGGCCTTTCCAATACAACAGGACCTCTTTTGGCGGATAGACACTTAGCAATTGAATAAGATCATCTGCCGTCCAAATATCAGATCTTCCTTTTGCGGTTCCAGCGTAGGTCCATGTCGATCCCGTTGTACTGTCTAGGAGAGCTGCCCCAAATGCGGGAGCAGAGTTGCCTTCTTCTATATATAGCGTTGCTACATAGGGTGTGTCCGTCGCGGAGGCGTGTTCCATATGTGTGCTTGGAGACAAAATACGAGCCACTTTACGTTCTTTCACCTTTCCGCGCGCATCCTTAACCTGATCGACAATCACAACGGTCCATCCTGTGCTAGTGAGACGACCCGCCCATTTATGCATCACATAATCTGGAAATCCCGCAAAGAGTCCATCTTTCCCTTGACCTACATCCCCTTTTTTGTTAGATAACTGAATGCCCAAATAATCTACGATTTCACGTACATTGGCTTGAGTTTCACCGGTCTCTACGTCTTGAATGTCATATAATTCATAAAATGATCCGACCATCATAAAGATGGCTGTTTTTGCTCCATACTTCTTGCTATACGTTTGATATAATTCTATATATTCCTGATACATTTCTATTTAATTATCGCGATCAGGCTTTAAATACGTCATGATACATGATCCGATAAACAACGACACCGATCCTACAAACATTCCTGTATAGATGCCTAGAGCATATCCATATCGCTTTCCCTCCTTGTATCCCTTATCATATCCTTCATCATGACCATCTCGATTTCCTACCTCTTCTCCGTATTGATATCCGTCTTGCTGTCCATCGTCGTATCCACGTTTATAGATATCGATGCCGCTATTCACTATTTTATCACGCTTATATGCGACACTATACTCCATTATCGTTTAATACGACGCGTTGGTTTAGATCGTTTTTTATTATTTCGTTTACGACGAGTTCCACCCTGCGATTTTATTTGAGATGTATTACCTGTTTCTTTAACATCTACATTGTATATTTTATTATCATATGTAACTGCTAACATTCCCTTCTATCTATTTATTATATATTTATCATGCGAGAAGGACCCGTTTCAGTCGCTCTGTAATCGCCTGATGAAACGCAAGCCCTTCTTGTCTCCAGTTCCCTCCCGCTCGATAATGAAGAAAGGCTCCATCATACAATTCACAGAAAAACTTGCCATTTACATTTCGTGGATCATTTGTTAGAAAGTCAAGAAGAGTTTCATTTTCTTTGATATAGTCTGGTGCTTCTGATATGTTCCATGTACCCGACCACAGATGCTTCGTAAAATAAATCTTATCAGTATAAAACAGATTATTAGACCATCGAATGTCGTCCGTGTTTGGGAGGGGTTGTCCGTCCATTTGTACCCGTAGCCAATCCTGTGTTCTCCCTCCTGTATCACATCCAGGAGAGCGTTCCCATCGAATCAGTTCTTTATTTTTTACAGACAACATATCCATATAATACCATCCATTCCATAAATAATCCGCTACTGGGTCGGATCGATGCTGAAGAATGATAGCTGCATCATATCCTGTGAGCGACTCGACCGACCATTCATGAATAAGAAACATATCACTATCGATCACAAGATACTGATCGGGATGGTCTTTTTGATATTGAAACATCACATTCATCGCATCTCCTGTTCGATCCGAAGCATTGTCTTGAAACCGATGATGATCATTTTCAAGTGAAATACATTTGATCTGTAGCGCATTACATTTATCTTCGATCTGTTGCTTAATGGTAAGATCTCCTCCGTTTGTATAATCAGGAAATGATTTTGCATCATTAAAAACAATGAATTCATAATTCCCTTGATAGAAACGTTTCAATGTATGATATTGAATCTCGACAAATTCTGGATTGTTCACCACGGCTGTAATGATTTTCATGTTGGTACAAAATCGTATAAAGGGTTTAGGCCCTACCAATAACATCCTTTTTCCACTTTTGTATGATGTAATGGTCGCTCTTCCTGTGAAGGTCGGATCCAATGATCATTGACAAGCGATAAGATCTCTTTATTATCGAACCATCTCTTTCCGATCACTCCAAAGAAAAGTTGTAACGCGCCACCAATATAGATTGCGGATCGTTTCAGATTTGTATAGATATGATCAGCGATCAACATTCCATATCCACCCGCCGCCACCAGGGCAATATCAAATTCGAACCCTTGAAGTTGTGGAAGAAACTCGTTCATGTGCTCTTGCCAATCCTTACCTCTATGATTTCCTGCTATGGTCATCGGTGGTTTTACGAATACAAACGTACAGTCTTCAAACCAACTTCGATTTGGAAATAGATCTCTGAAGAGAGAAGTCTGCTTTTGGAAACTGCTCGCAAATGGATGAACGATCAAGATTTGCTTTCCTTTTAAAGCTGACATCCATGAATCCTTAAAATAGTAAGGCTCCAAGTTTCGTGCATCAAACTTAGGGGTATGTGGTGTTCGTTTCGCAATCCATTCTTGACCATGACCTACTGCTCGATACATTGCGCCACCCTTATCCCATTCCGCAATATGGGTACAATGTTCATAAGCTTGAATAAATCGCTGAACATAAGTATTTAATGAGAGCATATTCTGGAGATAAATTCCCGCATTATTTTCCAGATCGATCTGATCTTGTTTGATCGGATTTCCGTGACGAAGATCAAACGCTGTTCGCAATTCAATGTCAGTGATTCGGCCCATCAAAAAAGGCGTTCCATCATGGATCGCTTTTTTTATTGTTTCTTGTGTCATTCTGATCGGATCATATGTGTCGCGTTTAGATCGATTAAAGTGACTTACTATCTACGATCTGAGCATCTGTCGCAATTTGACGCAGAATCGCCTCAGGAGCTTTACTTGTTGATTTGATTAATTTCTTATTGATTAACTCTTCTCGCAATTTATCAAGAGGCATCTCTTTTACTTTCTTGTGCATCTTCTTCGCCTTCGTCATACGCTTATGAAGAGAAGAGATACCAAGTAGGACTTTACGATTCTTCTTTCTCGTCTCTGATTTCTTTATAGTTAGTACTTTCTTAGGACCATCCTTCTTTGGATGAAGCTGTACTTTCTTTGTCACTTGCTTCTTTCTCAATTCTACTTTAATCTTCTTATCATCGCCTCCGTCTTGAATGGCTAGGCGCGGAGGCTCGGGTGGGGCATTTTGGCGACTAATTGTGGTAGGTAGAGATACAATGTTTGAAAGATTGATAACCTGATTTGTATTACTTACATTATTTGTGTTATTCTTGTTATTTGTATTATTCAGGTTATTCGCATTGTTTACATTGTTCACATTGTTCATGTTGTTCATGTTGTTCATGTTGTTCATGTTGTTCATGTTGTTCATGTTGTTTGCGTTGTTCACACTGTTGGCGTTATTTACATCTTCCTCTCCACCCTTCTTTCGTGTTACGCGCTTTTTCTTTGTTCCTCCTGTGTATGCCTTTGCAGCTTCTCCTGTGATATTAAACACTTTAATTTCTCCTTCTGACATACCACGATGACTTACTTAGTATATAGAACTTAAACTTAAGATCTCTAAATGGGTTAAAAATTGATGGTTCGATGGACCGAGAAATAAGCCATCCTCGGAATCATGTCGAACGCTTCTCTCCCCGACTATCGCCACATTCTCCAGACCTTTATCAGCCAATCAGATGGAAAGCAGCTGATTAGCCATCAGATTGAGTCCTTTAACCAATTTATCGAAGTCGATATTCCCGAAATTATTCACATGTCAAACCCCGTCACGTCCTATGGATCGCCGGAAATCCCTTTGGCAGGGCCTCGTTCTGCCCTTGCTACTGCTACAGGTCTCTCCACCACTGCCGCCAACGCTCTGATGGGTGCGGCCATTGATGGTGTTGCTGTCCTTGGAAAGAAGATCCTACACGAGTATGAAGTGACCCTGGAATTTGAAGAAATCTCGATTCGAAAACCCACTATCTTTGAAAACAACGGCGCCATTCATCCCATGATGCCTAATGACGCCCGCCTGCGAAATCTTACCTATGCCGCTCCCCTTAACGTGAACGTCAAAGTTACTACCACCTTTATCGACCATACCCGTAATAGCATTCGCGAATCCAACGTTCGCATCTTTCCCAATGTTCACTTGGGCAAAATCCCTGTCATGGTTGGTTCAAAGTACTGTCTCCTTCATGACCAAAAACACATACATCCGTCCAAGTTGGGCGAGTGCGCAGAAGATGTGGGCGGATACTTCATCGTTCAAGGCGGTGAACGTGCAATGATTTCCATGGAACGCATGTCTGAGAATCGCCCCTTCGTCTTTCGTAACGGCCGCACGGCCGCCAAACAGATGGAAGTCGTTGAAATCAAGTGTATCGGTCCCGATAACGACCAAGTTCCCAAATCAAACACCGTCAAGGTCGTCTATCATCCTAAAAATCAACTCATCACAATGATTCGTGTAACCGTCCCGCGAATTAAGACCGACATTCCCGTTGTCATCCTCTTCCGCGCCCTGAATATTCTCGCTGACCGCGACATCTGCGAGTTGATTCTTGGAACTGGCACAGAGGAAGCATATGACCCCATCATGCTGGAGACGATTCTTGAAGCCAGCTCTATTCGTACTCGTGACGAGGCGCTCGCGTGGCTCGGCGAACACACCAATACCTGGTCCGTGAAATCACAAAAACAAAGCAACGTACAAGACATCATCTCGGAGGAACTCTTTCCTCACATCGGCGGTCAGGAGATGAACTACGAGAAGGCGTGCTTCTTGGCTCACATGTGCCGCAAAGTGCTGTGGACCATTACCAAGCGCATCCCCACAGATGACCGTGATGCGTATCCCAACAAGCGCGTGGACATCCCTGGCTTTCTCCTCGCTGACCTGTTTCGCAAAACCTATAACAATCGTATGGTAAAAGATATGAAAGCCGCGCTCTCTAAGGAGATTCATGGCGGCTCCTGGAAGGCGACGGGTAACTGGACCGAAATCGTAAACATCAACAACATCAACAAAATTATTAAATCCACTATCATGGACGTGTGCTTGAAATCCTCGTTGGCGACAGGTAACTTTGGTTGCGGCAAGATTGGTGGCCCCAACAAAGTGGGTGTCTCTCAAGTGCTGAATCGTATGAATATCTCCGCGAGCATTTCCCACTTGCGACGTATCTCCACGCCGATTGAGAAGACGGGCAAGCTGATTGCGCCTCGTAAACAACACAATTCCCAGTATTCGTATATCTGTCCGTGCGAAACACCAGAAGGTCATGGTGTAGGTGTGGTGAAGAATATGGCAATGACGACGCTGATTACCATCTTCAGTTCTCCTGTTACCGTCTACGCTTTTATCCAACGAATGAATAAACTGATTTCGTTGCGCGAATCTACCATTGAACAAAAGCACAACTGTACTCGTGTCTTCCTAAACGGCTCCTGGATTGGTGTCTTGCGAAATGAAGAGACCCACGAAGTAGTTGACAAGCTGCGAAAGGCCAAGCGTGCAGGCGTCCTTCATCTCTACACTGGAATTGTATGGAAGAACTCATTCAAGGAGCTATGGATTAGCACGGAGGCTGGTCGTGTGATTCGCCCGATTTACTATGCGCCTGCCGTGCGTGAAATCGCAGCCGACAAAACGGGGACACTGAAGAATCAAATCATGGAAATTAAGGAGTGGAATTATCTGCTGCGATGGCAGACTCCCACTGGCAAGAACTTGTTTGAGTACATTGATGCGGGTGAAACGGATAACGCCTACATTGCGATGGATTATGCCAAGGCAATCGAGGATCCCACCACGACTCACTGTGAAATTCACCCCAGTGTTATTCTTGGTACGACCGCGACATATATTCCCTTCCCTGACCATAATCAATCTCCTCGTAATGCCTATCAATCATCGATGGGTAAGCAGGCTATGGGCATTTACGCCTTGAACTTTCGCGAACGCTTTGATGCGATGAGCCATGTCCTATGCTACCCCGAAAAGCCAATGGTATCGACATACATGAGTCGCTTCTTTGGCGCACAAACACTTCCCGCTGGTCAGAACATTATTGTTGCGATTATGACCTACACAGGTTACAACCAGGAAGATTCTAATATGATTAATCGCGCCGCTTTGGACCGAGGTCGCTTCCGCTCCATCTTCTATCGTACCTACAAAGACGAAGAGCGAAAGAACCAGTCCTCTGGCGAAGAAGAGAAGTTCTGCCACCCTGACCCCATCGAAACCAAACACATGAAAAACGCACACTATGACAAAATCGGCGAAGATGGATTCGTTCCCAAAGATACCTATGTTACACCCGATGATATCCTCATTGGCAAGGTCGTGCCTCTCCGCGTACCGACGGGCGCAGTGCTGCCTGCCGGCGCAAAGAAGTCGCGCGATGTCAGCAAGATGCCGCGTAACAACGAGAAAGGGTACGTTGATAAGATTTATAAAAACCGAAATGGTGAGGGGTATTCCTTCGTCAAGATTCGTATGCGACAGGACCGCATTCCCGAGATTGGTGATAAGTTCTCTTCGCGCCACGGACAGAAAGGTACGATGGGTATGATTCTGAATCCTGAAGATATGCCCCAGACTGCGTCAGGTATCGTTCCTGACATCATTATTAATCCTCATTGCATTCCATCGCGTATGACGGTTGCGCAACTCATGGAGACGCTGATGAGTAAGATTGGATGTATGGCGGGTTGCCTTGGTGATGGCACGCCATTCGGTGAGACGACTGTCGATGACCTGGCGGGTTTGATGCGGGACCAGTATGGAATGGAGCCCTATGGAAATGAAATTATGTACAACGGATACACGGGACGCATGATGGAGACGTCTATCTTCATTGGTCCGTGTTACTATCAGCGATTGCGTCACTGCTCGGCGGACAAGATGCATAGTCGCGCGTCGGGTCCGCTGGTGATGCTCACGCGTCAGCCGGCCGAAGGACGCGCAAGGGAGGGAGGCCTCCGATTTGGAGAGATGGAGCGTGATTGCGTGGTGGCGCATGGAATGGCGGAGTTTACGAAGGAACGTCTAATGGAGTGTTCAGATTCCTTCTCGTGTTACTCGTGTAAAGACTGTGGATTGTTGGCAATTGCTAATCCTGACCAAAACATCTGGGCGTGCCGCGGATGCGGAAATACAACTAGCTTTGCGCACTTGAATCTTCCTTATGCTTCGAAGCTCCTACTACAGGAACTCGAAACCATGTGTATCGGGTCACGACTGATTACAAGTCAAAAGCTGATTTGCAATTCGCAACCCGCGACAAAGACCACCTAAGAAAATATATAAAATATTATTTATTTATTTATTTTTAATAGTAGAACCATGATCTCCTACATCGCAGAATACATCGGTGCCTTCTTTTTCATTCTCGCTATTTTTTCCAGCAACGGCAATCCGTTTATTATTGGTGGTGCGCTGGCCCTTGTTGTATTTCTTATCAGCCGCAACAGTGGCGCACATGTGAACCCGGCCGTATCTTTCGCGATGCTTCTTGATTCGAAGCTGACTACCGGCGAATTTCTAGGATATGTTGCGGTACAACTTCTTGGAGGCGCATCCGCCTATTATGCTTATAAGATGACAAAGTAAGCCAAATCACTCATGTAAACGTACTACGTTTTATCGAGTGGTTTTATTTGCGTTTACGTGTTTGTTTACGCTTTCGATTTGCTTTTTTTACGATGCGTTTTTCGTTTATTGCGTCTTCCACCTTTTCGTGACTGCGTGGATGCCGATGCTGCCGATGCGTGTGCTATAGGTCTAAATCTGGATAATCGATAACATGATAAACATTCATCATAGTTATCAATAGAACAATAAAATGTTTGGTCAGTTAATTTATTGCATACATCGCATACACGATCTTTTTCCCATTGCGTAGCTTCGAGTTTATGTGGATGTCGAGGAGTGTGTACTATTTTTAACAGTCGATAACATGATAAACATTCATCATAGTTATCAATAGAACAATAAAATGTTTGGTCAGTTAATTTATTGCATACATCGCATACACGGTTTTTTTCCCATTGCGTGGCTTCTAGTTTATGTGGATGTAGAGGAGTGCGTACTATTTCTTCAAGTGTTTTGATAACACGAGGTGGGTGCACAGATACTGATGCGACTGACACAGGTGCTTTCAGTACTGCTGCCGATGATAGCGACATTGATGGTAAAGAAGATAAAAGAGACGATGGTGTCGCATGTCTATTTAACATATTAAAACGAGGTCTGAACGGGGCGCTTGCTGCGGCGGATGGCATGCCCAAATATTGTCTAAAAGGGTTATAGGGTTGATTAGATGATGCCGCTGCCGATGCTGATGCCGATGTATTCATTTCTAGCGATCGTCGTCTTTTAATGTCATCAAATGCGTCTTTAATCTCCAAACTCCATCTTTCCCTATTTTCGGGATCACTGACCCATTCTTCTACCCACGATTCAAAATGTGACACAAGTCTAGCAGCTTTTTGAAGAAATGCGCCATGTTCAAATGTAATATTACGATTTGGTAATTTATTTGCCATTCGATGACCCATTTGATAATGTACACCCTTACGAGTTATTTCATTTATGGATTGTTGTCGTTTAACTCTCAATCGGTTTTTTAGTTCGGGATCATTAGAGGAATAGTCGAATGGAAATCTACATGCAAAATGATAAAATATAAGATTAGGAAATTGATCGTGGTCTATTTTAGATCTATATGTACTCATTATTTCACTGTAATGACGGCTTACGTTATAATTATCTCTTTCGCTCGGTTTCCATATGGAATCTTTATATACAAAATCACGTAATTCTTCAGGCGCATCTCTTGGATTATCTATCGATTTTGGTCTTTCTCTCTCCGTAACAATATCACCAGCCTCATTTAGAATATAGTTATCCATAACAAGGGGTTCACCCTCTTCAAGAGGGCGGCCCAATTCATAAATGCCGCTTTTAAAATAATGTTGATTTGCATTTGTCCATAATGAAATAATAGAATCTGTATATATATCTCCTTCATTATGAACACGTATCGGCGAATCAAATGGTAATCGAAAATAATCCGTTAATATGCTATGTATTTTTTCATCATCCGGGAATTTTAATGCGTCTTTTAATAAACTATCTTGAAAGGCATATAATATCTTTGGAAGATCGATACTTGTCATTCCACTTAATCCAATTGTAACATATGTACACCCTTTTGGAACCCGCTTAGAGGGGAGACGTACTAAATCATTTCCGTGACCCATCGTACAATATACACCCGTTACCACCATTCTATTCTAGTCATTTATTTTTATAAATGATACAATATATTATTCTATCGACGTGCGGAACGCTTGTGAGTTCGCTTGTGCTTTCGATTTGCTTTTTTACGATGCGTGCTGCGTTTTCTACGCCCGCCTTGGCCTCGAGCAGCACGCGCAGCATGTTCATATTTTTCCCTTATCTGTTGCGCTCGAGCAAGAGCTTCTCTTTGAAGATCTTCCATTTCTGGTTGGTGTGCTGAAGTTCGCATTGCCTCGACTGATAAGCGTTGTTCTTCGGCTTGTCGTCGTAAATCTTCGGATTGTCGTTGTAGATCTTGTGCGTATTGTCCATGCCGTTGTAATACTTCTGCATCTCTTGGTTCTAATACACGTTGGGGTCCTTGTTGGATTCGTTGCTGAACTTGTTGTTCTAGTTGAGCTAGTTCTTGGTCTTGTTGTTGTTTTAATTGTTGTAATCTTATTGATTCCATCATATATTTTTGTTGCGCTCTACCGATCGCTGATGTTTGAAAAATGACATAACAAATTTCACATAGTATATACTTACAATTTTGATCTGGGCAAACTTCAACTTTTAAAGCAAGTCCAAAACATGCGTTACACCTCTTTATTTCATTTGGTAACAAACGTTCAGGAACAAGATTAAAAATACTAGGATATATTTGCGGACTCCCATATCCTCCATGCATATGTCTCTCTGTAACTGCTATTTTTTGTATAATTAAATTTTGTATAGCTCTATCACTGGTATTTAGTACTGAACCTACATAAAGAGGTGATATTTTCTTTCTAGCTAATACATTTTCCACACTCTGACAATCTTCGCATTCATCATAAATACAATTCTCACTAAGACAACTAAACGCTTTATCTAAACGTTGTTTACCACATACATCACAATGTACGTAGCCGCCATCATGGGTGCGCAGACCACCTTCCAAACTACGGTATGTGAGTACATGTGGATGTATCCATGTTTCCTTTACAGGAACGTTTGATGGAGTATGAGAGAGGTCAGTAGCTTCATTCATTTCAGCATTAGAAGCAGATGATGATGAAGATGAAGCGGCAGCCGAAGAGACAGCTGGAGTGGCATGTCTAGGTGATAAGCCTTCATTTCTATAAGATGCGGCAGCTGAAGTGGTACGTCTATTAGATGATTCATCAGTATTTCTATGAGCACTCGATTGGTCTGAGACTGATAACAAACTTCCAGTAGTTACGACAGGACCTAATAATCTTGATACACTTGATTCTGACGCCTGCTGTGGCTGACTTATGCTAGATACAGCAGCGGCATTGTTAGTAGAAGCAGCAGCATTGTTATTAGAAGCAGCCGTCGCAGCATTGCCCCTAGCAGCAGCGGAGGCTGCCGCTTTTGATTTAGAGGTTTTTTTTGGCATTCTACTATAACTATTTATTTTTTCTTACAAACGCGAATGCCAATAGACATAACATACCAACTGTAATAATACTAGCCGGATGCGTCATTGTCGCTTCGAATCTCTCCTTGATCGGCGATCCATCCGGATGGAATGTCTTCTTGGCTGCCACCCATTGATCACGCGTCAGATCGACCTTCTTTCCATTCACCGTACGCTGAACCCATCGTCGTTGATAATATAATCCATCACCCTTTTTGTACGCCGTATTGATATCAGCAATCCAAGCTTCATTGCTACTCGGATCCGCAATATTCCCAGTCATGTCTCCCACCATTTTCTCTACTTGTTCACACTCTGGATATCCGGATCCAAGTAGAGAATTCATAAGAGGAGCAGGATTCAATCCATTCTGTGCATCTTCCAACATACCTGGCGCAAGACCTCTTAGCGCCGGCATCCCCATGTCCGCCATCGCCTGCTGAACCCTGTCTCCTAACGCGTTTCCTTCTGGAATACCTTGCATATAGTTCCACATCTCTGCGCCGTTCGAACATTTCGCCCCCGTATTGATAAAATAATTCACACCCAGCGGTTTCAATCCCATTCCACTTGTAAGTCCTGTGGAGGGTCCACCAAATCCGATCTGATCAATGTAATACCCTACACCTTTCACTGCGTTTACCACATCACTCATCGAATCACCCGCTCTCACTCCAATCTGACTCGGTGTAGGCATAGCATCAGCCGGTTTATAAGGACTACCAAAGAATCCAAGTCCACTCGGAACCATACTCGGAAGGATGGATGTGCGTTCTTCTGATCCTTGTTTCGGGACGGCGCTCATCTTATTATATGATTACTTAAAATAGTACATGGTTCATTGATTACATGGAACGATATGTCATTCGAAACAATGGCAGTGAACCCTTTATCGCTCATGTGTATCCTCCTACCATCGAAGTATATCGTCAAAAACGTGTGACCGAATATGAAAATCACTATGATATCCTTGACAAAAAGATAATCGATACTACCTATCATGAAATATTCATTGGTGATAATCAATTACCTGATACCAGAGCGGCGGCAAATGGTTTATATCCAGGCAATTCCATTCTTGTCCATGTGACAGGACATCACTATCTTTTTATCGGACAAGAGATCTACTCCTTTGTCCTACCAGACGATACCATTCAAGAATATTATTCCCCTGTTGGAAACGGATCGGTTCCTTATCCTTACGCCATAGGAAAATATCGTACTTATTTTATGTTAGATAGGGTATCTGTTCCTAACGAACTATTGGATCCAGACAAAGATGGATATGCCCAATTTTATGGATTTGGCATAGATGCTGTGCAAAAAAGAGAGATTGATCATGCTATATTACCATTTCCTAGTCATACGATCGCAAAACGAATGGAATAATATAAAACAAATAAAGTAGCCGCGTATAAAAATTGAATCAAAATTTTCCTTATGGAGTAGGGCAACATGGAGTCATTATTCCAACTTCGTCGTAACCTTCCACCTATCAAAGAAGCCCTTGAAAGCTGGAAGGACGAAGACGAGCCCGAACGAAAACCAGTCGATGCCGATACTTGTCCAAATTGTTTTAACGTAGATTGCCTCTATTCCACTGACTTGGTAACATGTCGTGAATGTGGGCATATCGCATCACGTCCATTCGATAATACGGCGGAATATCGGTATTTCTCCCA
>JACCDG011559995.1_pt1 | contig 46353 bp, 65 predicted proteins | sample 7442471 | NCBI WGS metagenome assembly JACCDG01 (sample SAMN15323444, study PRJNA562643) | freshwater metagenome | isolation source: river surface water | place: USA:Blue River Watershed | collected 2017-08-17
GATGTTGGTGCGCCGCCGTATGGAGTAGCACCTTTAACATCTGTTGAAACAAGATTTTGATTGACATATAAATTACAGTCAATATTATTATTAGTATTTTCAAAGTATAGTCCCACAACCGCCCAAGCACCGCGAACAAGTCCGGTGTTTTGCTGAGTCCTATTGAAGACGTTTTGCGACGAATTATTGGTCATCTGATAGCGAATTGCGTTTGTATTTCCGGAATCGGTCCAAGCCAAATTAAATCCCGGTGCAAGAACGGAGTTGGGTCCAGTCGACATTATTGTATTGACTGTTCCGGTAACTGCGTTTGTAATTTGAATAACGGCCAAAGCAAGAAATGGACTTCCATTATTCATAAATGTCCAATTATTCTGATTTGCCGCAAACAAATAGTCGTCTGTTCCATCGAATCGAATAACCGGCAAATTACCAATAATATTAGTTTTGAAAGTCGGCCTATTCGAAACTGAATTATAACCTAAGTGCAATCCATTCCCCGACCAGTCCGTGAGTTGTCCAACAGCATCGCCATCAGCAAAGCTTGTTTCTTTATCGGCGGCATACCAAGCTTTCAGTCCGCGCATTCCTAGAAATATTCTTGATTTATATGTCTTGAATCGACTTTGTAGTCGTTCCTGATAATTATTTCCCTGCGAGGCAATCCTTGTAAACTCTTGAGGAGTTCCCTGTGGAGAAATAGCGATAGTGGACCGAACCGGCATAAAACGCTGACTTGATGGTATTACATCGCCCGCCCCAGAAATTGTATTTACAGTCAACATTGCAGAACCAGTTCCACCAGCATTTGTAGCTAAAATCCAAATATTTCGAGTACCAGCATTGGGAAAACGTCCCGTAAGCGTTCCGGTTCCGCTGTTGGGAGTGACGCCATCACTCAATGCACCACTAGCACCGTAAGACGTGGGGTTCCCCGATGCTGTAATTTGATAATTGAAAGATTCTCCAACAATATTCGTAATTGGCAATGTAGAGCTAGTAATTACTGGTGGAGCTACAGCGCCTTCATCAGTTGCTGAAAACGAATCAACTCCAAACGACCCTACATTTGAGGAAGAAAACATATAAATACCGCAATAAAGATTGCTAGTAATTGATGTATCTGTCAATGATAGTTTTTGAACGTTGCTTTCTAAAGCCTTAAGTGTTGACCCATTAATATCACATTGCAACGTTGCTGGGGTGTTATAGTTATTATTGATTGCTGTAATTAGGCTAGTATTTACACCGGTAACTCTTTTATACAATTCAATTTTTCGAGAAGCGGCTGTCACGCTAGCGGCGGCTCTAGCAAAATATGATGTATCTTGTGAAGAGTGAAATCTAACACAAGCTCCAAACAAATGAGTATCAGACGTAACAGGTACTTCAGTAATTACTATTTCAGACCTGTGATTAGCCGATGATAATGCTGATTGTGCTCTTGCTGTATTATGTATTCCATTTGTTCCTATATGACAGACGTTTGACGTAACAAGAAAGTTTCCGAAAACTTCTGTCCATGTCAAGTTAGGACCAAGAGTTGTACTATTAGATTTGTTGAAACTTTCCGAAATTGTTGTGGTTGGTTTTTTAGGTTTTTCTGATGTTGACCAACCATCTGGTCTTAAGTCTTCAAATTTAAGCTTAAACCTATTCATTACGGTCTGCATATTTTTCAAATAAACATCATCATTTTTCTCAAGTGATTGTCGGCGAATTTCTTTAAGGTCGGATTTTAGGTGAGAAATAATTTTTTTGCCGCGTGGACTATTCCAGTCTAAATCAGATTCAAATATTTCATTAAACACAAGCATACTAAGTTCGTTTGGTACTAATGGCTTACACGCGGAAATGCCTTCCGGGTCTGAATAGTCAGTAACAATTTCTTCGATAATATGCTTTAGTTTTTGGCCGTTAAAATTGAATTTTAGTTTTTTTCTTAGCATCGAGCGAACATTTGCTGTGATATCAGCGTTCGCGCTGCCGGTTGCAATTAGTTCATATTCGTCGTCTAGCTGGATATTATTCGCGGCGAAGAAAATAGCATAGCCATCTCTTACGCCAGCGTTGCCACATTGAGACAAATTTCTCAAATCGAATAGAGTAGAGGTATCTTCTGGCGGGGCAAAATAATCATTGAGCCATTGATACGGCCCGATATAAAATTTCATTTCTTTACCTTCAGATAATGCAGATTATAACCGCGCCTATCTAGTCCACAATTTGGTGCTGGTCTTGGAACATTACCGAATAACTCTCCGCATTTCCCGTTAATAGTTTCCATATCGAAACAATGGGCATCATGAATTAAGACAAAACCATCCTTGAGAATGTGCGGGGCAATTGCAGTTAAGTCGGCGATTAAAGCATCGGTTGTATGTTGAGCATCAATGAAAACGTAATCGAACGCTTCGCGGGATTCTACGATAGAACCTACATCTTCGGGGCTTCTGCCGATATTAAGGTCGACGTATTCTCGAAGACCAAGCTCGTTCAGCGCGGTCCTAATAGCGTTGAATCCCTTAGAATCGCGGATAACGCTACTTTTCCCGAAGTAAGAGTTGCAGCTATTTTCGGCCTCTTCAACATATGAATCGACAGTCAATATATAGCCAAATTGATTAGAATCGCGTAATGCTTCGGCGAACGCTATTGAAGACAGTCCGGTCCCCGTTGCAACTTCGTATCCGGCGTGCAGGTAATTTTCCCGCACTAAATTATAGATAAATTCATATTCGGCGATTGAAATTGAGATGGGATAATCGCAATGGAGAAATCGCACCGAACCTTTATCGTTGTGTTCGCACCTGCAATAGAGCGCGGGGAAAAGTTCTGGTAGATTAATCATACAACGCCCTCATAGTTTGTCAGAAAGTATTGCAGGTCTTCCGGGGTTCCAATTCCATACATTTTATCAACGCCGAAAGTCCGGATATGTTTTCCCGCCTCAATTAGCATATTGATAGAAGGCGCAACGTAGAACTCATTATTCACCCGTCTATTTTCCCTAATCATTTTGTCCGCCGCCCAAACATAATCGGAACCGCGAGCAAAGTGATAAATACCAACTGTTGCGTGCGTGCTAATCGGTTTCTTTTCGGCGACTTCTAAGACATTACCAAGGCTATCCGTTTTTGCGTATGACCACTTCGGCGACGTATTTTCGAATGTAACGATAGTCCCATCAACATCTTTCGACTCAGCCATATACATAAATAATGACGAATCAAAATCTTCAATGAACTGGTCGCTATTCATAATCAGTAGCGGATTTTCGTTATCGATGTAATCGCGGGCAAGTAGTGTGGTGCAAGCCGCGCCTTCGGTCAAACCATCAACTTGAATAATTTGGCAGCCCGGCTTGATTAGCCGCAACATATGATGAAGATTGTACTTTTCATAGTGTTCTTTTTGAACCAAGAAGATGTAGTTGGCGTCGATATTCAAATTGCGCACAACCACATCCAGCATTGGACGGCCTCGAACATTAATCAAAGGCTTTGGGAAGGTATATCCGGCCTTTTCAAATCGCGACCCGGCACCAGCGGCGGGAATAAGCACGTTCAGCTTTTTATTCTGCCACGGCGATTTTGTCACTATAGAATCTAGCGAAATATCAGCAATTCTCTTCGTAATGTTCTGGTAAGTTACATCTTTGGAAGATTGGACGCCGAGAACATACGCCCCGGAATCTGCGGCGGCTTGTCGGCCCGTTGGCGAATCCTCGATAATCAAAGTTTCTTTCGGGCTAAATCCTTCATGCAGCATCGCCCGCATATAGCCCTCTGGAGAGGGCTTCGGTTTGACTACCAAGTCGTTACCGTATATAGCGCCGAAGAAGTGAAAAATCCCCAACGCATTCAAAGCTTCATAAACCGTGCTGGTGATTGAGTTTGAGTAGACGGCCATTTTATAACCGTCCACCGATAACTCTCTCAAAACATCAATCAATCGCTCGTCCGGCTCAAGTTGTCTCAGCAACTTATCGGTTTCTGTTTGTTTTTGCTTCCAGATATAGCCGAAGAATTCCGGAGACAACCCCTTATTCTTCTGAAGTATCTTCAGTTTTTCCCGCGTTGGCTTTCCATCATAATACATCAGATGTTCTTCGCGGGAAATTACAAAGCGTTCACCTTCCGGAATAGAACGGAGCGCGTTGTTGAATGCTTCGTAGTGAACATCCTTGATATCGGCGAGTACGCCGTCGAGGTCGAAAATAATCAGCTTGATTGACATGGAATAATACCTAACTCTTTTGGCTTCATCAACCTTACGGTTGAGTTTGTGTTCATTTTGTATTTCCAGAATGGTCTAGCCCGAATCGAAAATTCACAATCTTCCCCTTGACAGTGCATAATCTTCTCATTGAGACGAAACCGCCGCATGAAGCTGGCCTTGGCTACCCAATAAGTTCCGGAAACATACATTCGGCTTGTGTCGATTTCGGTATACGGAGCAAGAGCGGCCTTACCATCAAAATGAAGACCGCCTTTTGGACACCAGAATTCATTGCAGGTCCAAGGCTCGCCGATACCCGGCTTGTCCCAATAGCAAAAATCGCGGAATCGAGAATTATCCATTCCTACAATTTTATTCATACAGACGTCCCAATCATCGCCAAATTCTTCAAAACCTTCGAGCCAACCGCTTTCTAAGCGGATGTAGTCGTGCATATAAACAATATTGTCGAACTTCGCGAGTTCGGTAATCATATTCTTCTTGCGCGTAATCCAGCCGGGCTTTTTCTTCTCGTCAAATGGCACCCGAATCAAGTTGTCGCGCTCGTAATACTCGTCAACGCCCCCGACAATAATAATTTCATAGCGGTCAATTTCCCCGCCAAATTCCGTATCAATTGACTTAATAATTTCTTTGATGTTAGATTCAGCGCCGCCGGGCGTAATGATTCCAAAAGTAAACTTCACTGTCTGGCTTTCTTATCTGGATGAATGTGTTGTTTTTTAGTTCCGTCCGCGTAATGAACAACAATATACGGGTCGCCCCACCTTATTGAATATTTACAGGTAAGCTGGTCTAAAACTTCATCGTCGATTTTTTCAACTGGACAGGAATAATAATCACCATCGTCGGCTCTATCCCACCTGTCTCCGTCAAAATAAATTCCAATATCTTCGGCGTCGAGGTCTGCGTGTCTTGCATTTTTTGCTTCAATATAAACAATAACGCCTAAATTATCGCTGAATTTGAAATAGCCACCAGTGTTATTTTGTCTGTATTTATAGAATTTCATAGTTGAGCCTGTTTTGTTTCCATATTATTGTATGCCAGAATTTGAACAGCTAATGTCTTTTTCTGAAAATTCAAGTGGTAACTCCTGATGGCAGCTAGCGATATGAATTCCGGAAATTGATTGAAGGCATAATCTATGACCCTCTAGGTAAGTCGCATTCATATCTTCGGCAGACATGCCATGAAACTTTCCAGCATTGTTTTTGAACACATCTTGAACGCGATTGGTTGGACTATTGACAACGACGCTATTGTGAAGACAAGCCATCAACGGCGGGAAATTACACAGATGACGTTGCAAGTTTCCTTCCATCATGTTTGGCCCGGTGAATTCGGTCGCTTCTAAAAGCCGTTCAATTCTTTCCCGCTTAAAGACGGTTCCATCCACGGATAGGGGATAACCAAAATTCATTGACTGAGGCACGGTTTGCCAATTCCAAACAAGAAATTCGCCCCACTCAGCAATACGGGGCGGAAACATTGTTAGTGTATTAGTATAAATATCTTGAATATGACAGTTCATTCCGAGTCGTAGGGAAAGACAACCTAGTTCGGGGACCGCCGAGAATAGACTGTCTACGTCGCCGGGCTTCAGTTTGCATTCCTTGTAACAAATATTATCATCGACAAAAAACGAAACAAGATTGTGAGAATCGCGGATACAAGCAAGAATATCCTCGCGGAAAATTGTTTCTTTGAAGAAATCGACTTCCGGGAACGCTTCTGCTAACAGTTGATATCCCCGCTCAAATTCCGGCGACGAGTAAGTATAAAGCACACAAATTTCATCAAATAACTTGCAATTTTTATACAGACTTTCGAGAAACAAGTGACACTGAGCAGCCCTGTCTTTACTGAGGACTATTGCGGTTGGCATCTAATTCTTTCCGTTTTTGAATGTAATACTGGCATGTTGTTCGCAAGCCATCCTCAAGAGATGTTTGTGCGGCAAAATTAAACAGGCGTTTTGCACGGTCAATATTGAGCGAGCGCCGCGGTTGTCCATCCGGTCTTTTTGGGTTCCAATTCAATTCACAGTCAAATTCCATCACCTTGCAAATCAACCTTGCGACTTCCTCGATAGTTGTTTCAACGCCCGTTCCGATATTGACCCATTCCGGGCCGTCATATGATTCAACGGCTTTGACAATTGCTCTCGCGCAATCAGAAACATACAGGAATTCGCGGGAAGCTTTGCCGGTGCCCCAAACGCCGAGCGACTTATCTCCCGCCAACTTGGCATCATACACCTTACGAATAAGGGCCGGGATGACGTGAGAATTCATCAGATGAAAGCTATCTCCGGGTCCGTACATATTCGCCGGAATCAACGTAAATCCCTTCATCTTATATTCTTGCGTGTATGCATAAAGCATCTTCATCAAGTTGCGTTTTGCATAGCCGTAGTAAGAATTTGTTTCTTCGGGGTCGCCGTTGAAGATATCGCTTTCACGGAATGGAACTTCGCAGAATTTTGGATACTGGCAGACTGTTCCCGCTAACACAAATTTCTTGACATTGTATTTTCGGGCCGCTTCAATCAAATTACAACCCATCGCTGTATTCTGGTAGCTAAACTCGGCGGGTTTCATACTGTTAGCGTGAATTCCACCGACCTTCGCGGCAAGATGGATAACGACATCGGGCTTCTTTTGCTTCATATAGTCGAGAACGAAGGCTTGGTCGCATAAATCGCCGTCAATACGACCATTATGCAAAATAAGGTATGGTTTATAACCATGTTCCTCGAAACAGTTTACGACTTGTTTACCAAGGAAACCGCCAGCCCCTGTAATCATAATGCCGCTCATACAACACCAACCTTTTCATACATAATATCGCGAAGTGCCAATCGGACAGATTCGGCTGGGTTTCGCAATTTATTCAGCAGGCCCAATTCCAATAACTTGAAGGCACTTGCTATAATAACCCGATTATCTCCGCGACTTACAAATTTTTCGCCCATCCAATGTATTTGCTTATAAATTCCTAGCTCTTTCATGCATACTTCTGCAATATCAACAACAGTCATAGAATCGTGCGGGCAAACATTGAAGGTAGAACTTGCGGGAAATAACAGCTTTGTCAAAACCGAATTAGTCATAAAGAGTGCGGTATCTCCCGCATAACTGTATGGCTTTATCGAACCCGGAAACGAACCAAATAATTCCAATTTTTCGCTAGTCGATTTTAGTTTCCTTACGATATCAGCCACCAAGCCATGAGTAAAATTGTAACCAGCATTTGCACATAGTCGGGCGTGAACAATAGAAGTGTAAGGGCCGTACATTGCATCAAAAATCTTTTCAGAAGCCAACTTAGAAACCGAGTAAAGAGAGGTTGGCTTACATTCATGATTTTCTTCCCAAGGTTTCGACATTGGCCCAAGATGGTCGCCGTATACAGTAATCGATGAAGCATTAATAAAGCGGTGAGTTGGCGGGAGAATGTATCGCGTCATCAGTTCCGCGCCGACAACATTTGTTTCAAGTGTATTGTCTTTGTTGGTAGCTTTTCCCGCAAGATGGAAGATAACATCATATTTTATTCCGCGAAACTTATCAAATGATTGCGAGTTGAGTAGGTCTAGGTATTTTTGGTCAAATTTTGGATGATTGACTGTCAGTTGACTTCGAGTTGCTAATGTAATTTGCTCAAATTCCGGCATCGTCTTCAATTTTTCAATCAAATACTGGCCGATGGAACTATTCGCCCCGGTCACTAAGCATTTCATAAAGTTTCCTTTCGCCATTCTCAACTTCTTCCTCCATGCCGAAATAGCGGAAGAAATCTATCGCGCGGTGAAGATAGGTGTGGTTTTCCAAAACTGCTGTCTGCCCGATACGAACTAATTCTTCCCGCTCTTTGTCGTGTGTCAAGTAGTAATCAATAATCGCGGCAAACTGGTCCGGCGTTTTCGCCATCATAATTTCCCGCTCATGAAAGATACACTCAAGACCTTCAACATAGTCGGAAACTAACAAACCGCCACCAGCAGCGAGAACCTTGAAGGGGCGTTCAATAACATCGAATCCGTAAACTTGCGAGTGTTCTTCGTGAACATTAGGAAGAATCTTGGCAGACTGGAACAGGTCGCGAACATCCTTATCATCAATCAGGCCAAGGTATTGCGGGACAGAATGTGGTTGGTTCCCGAAAACCTTGATATTATATTTACCAAGAGGATGACAAAGAGGACCAAGAAATTTGCTTAGTGTAAGTGATTTAACACCCCAGTTTCCGCCTACATATCCAATATCACATTCCAAATTCTTCTTTTTCTCGCCGCCGCAGTAAACAAAGGTGTCGGCAGCGCTTAACATTGAGCGGGGAATTGTTCCCGCTTTTTCCCAAAGTCCTAAAGTTTCTTTGATATAATGGTCGGGATAATGTGCAAACACAAATTCTGGACGAACCTCTTTGACTAAATCCACCTCTTCGGCGTTAGCCATCAAAACATACGGATGTGTTTTTATAACATCTTCATTGGATGAGCCAAAATTAGAAGCTACCATACATACGCGAGTTTTCGGGAATCTCTTGAGACACTTAACCAGTGCCCTATTCAACGTAAATGTTTCGCCGATAAAGATATCGGGCTGTACCCGTTCAAACGCCGAAAACGGGTTTTCCTGTTCCGGATTCCAAAAAACAAACTGGTGTCCTAATGCTTCAAAAGCATTCTTCCATCCTGTTCGAATGTAATAGGACGCGCAGGGCCGAATCACGCAAAGAATTTTCACTGATGAACTCCAACCAGATAGTAGTTTTCCCCGCTCATATGGGCGATTCTTTCGGTGCCCCATAAATATTCGGGTTTTTGCATTTTCTTAAAATATGCTTTATTATCAAGGTTTTCATGATTTGCTTGATATGCAAATAAGTACGAAGATGAATCAGCAGTCGCATCAATAAACACATTTCGTTCTTCCGCCGAAGGAATCTCGCTCAACGACCACATACCAATAACCAAATCAGCTTCGGCATCTTTAATCGTCGTGTGTTCATATCGCGGGAAAAAGAGCGTTGAGTCAGTTCGCCGCGATTCTGTCAACCATTCAAACATAAATTCTTGCAGGATATTCAATTCTTCAAAGTCGTAAATCAAATAGCTAACCGATGGATTGAGGAGATACCACAAAATCCTCATCATTCCAATGCCGCCGCCGACCTCGACTACGTTCTGAACATCTTCGACTTTTTTCCCGGTTAGACGCTCCCAAGTATGCAAATGATAGGCTTGATGAACAAGATTAGCGACGATTTGTTTTAGTAGTGGCGTTTCAATTTTATCAATAAATCTTACAATCAACGTGGAAATCGCCGTATCATATTTTGTTCCCGCGATTGTATTCTTTTCATGTTCAAGATATGGCGGATTTTCTCCAATATTGATGGTATGAAGAATGGGTCGCCATGACATCAGTGAATACGGGTCGTGTTTCAGTGCATACTGTTTGATTTCTTCGCGGATAGCATCCCAAAAATTATTGATGACAATTGGTGGTAGTTCCGCTATGCGTCGTCTTACATTTTTTGGCGTCATATCGATTCATTTCTACTGAAATGGTTTTTGGACTTGAGAAGGTTGTAAATTCGCCGCCTTCATCAATGATTTTATTAATCAATTCTTCAGAGAAGCAATGCTCATACAAATCTGTTTTCAATAGACTATTCAGGATTTTTGCTTCTTTATTATCAAAATATGCAATATGTCCCCACTTCGGAAAATCCTTATAGGTGCATTGTAGTATACGGTCATTCTGCTGAATGATACCGACAGCATTTTCGTTTTGCAATTCCAAATCATCTAAAACCAAGCAAGACATTCCACCAAACAGATGCTTGATTGCTTCCTCGTTGAAGAAGACATCCCCGTGAATCAGGAGAATATTACCAATTTGTGGGCAAATCTGCAAGGCAAGCTGGACACTCCGCGCTGTATTCGTATGTAAGTAATTCTCATTTTCAACAATACGAACCGATTCCGTAATCGTATCAAGGATATTTCGCCGCTCGTGACCAATCACAACGATAATGTCGCAATTTTTATACGCGCGACGAACTGTTTTTAGCTGGTAATTGATAAGAGATTCGCCGTTTGGAAGTTGCTCCAGCGATGCTGACTGCCTTCTTACTCCCTTTCCAGCGGCGGGAATAATTACGGTCAGCGGCAAATCTTTGCTTGTTTTTTTGATTTGTGTTACCGGCATTGTCGTTGCCTAAGTTTCTCAAATACCTTCGCGTGGTTTTCTTGCCATACTTTTCCCGCGACTGTACTTGTTGAGTTATGCGACCCAACTCTCACAATAGAAAGGGCTTCTGGCACATGCCCGATAATAAACTTTTCAGCGGTTCTTAAGTGAAAGTCATAATCTTCGCAAGTCCTTAAAGACTCATCGTAGTATCCAATAGCTTCAAAAACTTCCTTCTTGATGAAGACGCCGGAATGCACGCAACATCTTACCAAAAGAAGCTCGTAAGAGTATGAATCATTGAAAACGCGGGTCTTAACGCCGAACTCGTTGAGAGTGTCATAATCGGTGTAAACCGAACCGAGATAACCATTTGAGAGAAGCTTATCGACGCATTTTTCAACTTTTGTCGGAAGCCACTCATCGTCAGCATCCAAAACGCCAAACACTTGAGCAAATCCGCCTTCAATCATATTTCTAATAATGAGATTACGAGCGGTGCTTGGTCCCTTTGGTTCGTCGTTTCGCCAAACGTAAATACGAATATTACTATCAACCAGATTCCCGACAAAGAAGTTATTTTCTTCGTAATCAATTCTGGTGATTGACCTTAGCTTATCAGCCGTATCGTCTGATGAGCCGTCGTCACAAACACAAATAGAAAGCAAATGTTTGGGATATGTTTGTTTTTCGACGCTGCGAACACAATCAACAATCCATTTGCCGTAATTATGACTTGCAATCACCGCTGCTACTTTTGGCAATTCCATTTCGGATATACCTCGTTAATCTTTTTGACCATGTAAGAACAGTTTTGTTCCGCGCAACAAGTCTTAATACCCTCAAATGTCCCAAACGTGTAATGCGTTGGAATGTAACAAGTTACGCCATTATAAGAATCATCCGCCGATTCCAAAAGTTGAAATTGGCAGAATTTATCATTGAAGTAACTATTGATGGTTGCGGCAAAGTCTGCCGGAATCTCAAAGCCCGGCTCTACCAAAGTATAGAAGTAAGCATCGATTTTTTGGATAGCTTCCCACAGAATCACATCCATCGGCTTATCTTCATAAACCGTTACACGACGCCACTTTAGCTCGCTATCGGCGAGAACCCTCGTAGGAGTCTTATGATTTTCCCGCTCAATCAGAACAATCTCGCGCGGGGAAAGCGTCTGTGCTTTCAGCGAAGTAAGTGTCTTCTCAATATCGGCGGGAGAATATTCCCGGTCGGGCCTCAAATAAACAATGAATGAGTGATGAAGCTGATTTTCGCGCTTTGCTAAATCTTCAGCCTGCCAAAAATCATTAACATTATTTTTCTTGGCCCATTTATCTATTCGTTTCATTCGGCAAACAGTATCAATTTCCAAATAATGAAATCCATCTTTACCTTCAATTTCCCGCATCTGAATGCCTTTGGTTTCAAATTTAGGCGGCATTCCAGCGTGGCAACCGGTTTGATAGTTTCCATCGCTTGCTGCAAAGATACAATCTTCACAATTTGTTTTAGACATTCTTCACCCCGCCGATAAAATAGTTGAATCCGTCATATCGTTCCGTTTGAACGTCGACGCCAAATTTCATTAGCGATTCTGAGATATCGGCAACCCGATGAAATACCTCAACTCGCGGCGACATAAGTTCGTTGAGAGTCTGAGTTTTGATTACTCCCATCGTGTAGGCGTAGCAAACCTCGAATGCGTCGAGGTCGTATACCGACACAGAACCGCCATTTTTCAATTTAGATAAAAGCTTTTGTGGATTGAATGATTTGAGTCGGGCGATATTATAAAGTTTTATTTCGGAGCATTCTCCGTCGTCCAGATACTCGTCAATCCGGGTAAGAACGGATGAGGGAACATGAACATCGTAAGAATCGCCGTCAAAAACAACATCGCCGATAAGAGCCGTAGTCATTACTTTCTCCTGATTGCTGCAATTGCGTTGAATGGGGATGTTTTCCCGCGAATCCACCGATTTAGTCCAGTTTCCTGAAAATGCCGACAGTTTGCCCGAAAAGGTTCCGGCAGAGTCACCAACTCGAAATCGGTGAACTCCCCAAGAATATAAGCCACCGCTTCGTCCAAGTAAAAGTCTTCATTCTGCGATTCTAAAAGATTGTCAAAGTTTTCGCGGGCAAATTCTCCCGCCCTTTCCAAGTCGAGATTCGGCGACACATCATGAAAGGCCACAATAGCGCCGGGAACCAGAAATCTCTTGATGGCAAGGAAGTCCCGAAGAACCTGCGAGAAACTATGAAACCCGTCAATAAAGCAAAAACTGAGCGGGGAATTATGCTCGCGCAGGAAATATTGTTCGGAATATAGACGGTGCTGAATAACATTGGTGGCGTTTGCCACCTTGAAGTTGACCGCCGCGATTGGCCGGGGATTTGGGTCAACACTATGAATCGTTACCTTTTTATTTCGTAGGAAACTCAGTAGGCAGGCACTTCCCCCGCAAAACGTCCCGATTTCTGCCCAATCTCCGTCAACGGGCGACTGAGAGGCGAGCCAAACAAGACTTAGCTGTTCTTCGGGCCACAATCCGATACCGTTGGCGTTAGAGTGCGGAAGAATACCTAGTCTCGATAGTTGTTCTACTACAGGGTACATAAGATATTCTCCCATTCCTTGACAAATCTGTCCATGCTGCATTTTTCCAAAACCATCTTTCGGGCGTTGTTGCCGAGCCGTCTTGCTTGGTCCGGATACTCTAACAAATTCTTAATAAATTCGTTTAGCTTAGCCGGGTCGTTACTCATTAGAGCATTTTCATTATGCTTGAAGAATAGCGGCGTTCCACAGTTAGCGGTTGTTACGATTGCGCAACCGCAAGCAGCAGCTTCCAGCAACGACATAGGAATCGGACTATGAAGACTCGGATTGAAATAGATTGAGGCTCGCTGAAACTCGCCGATGAGCGCGGGAAGATTGGGTGCTGCCTCTGACAGGCCCGGAGTATTGCCAATAACTCTTACCGGGAGTCCCTTAGAGACTTGCTCCCACAAAGGATACCCAACGGCCCAAGAGCGTCGAATAAAATCGTTTGTCACCGTCAATGCATATTGTTCCCGCCTATTTTCTCCGGGCTTGAATAGTTCCGTATCAATTCCATGATAGATTACAGAACCTTCATGTGGCTCGTATTGCCAAATTGCCCGATTGTATTCGGTGATAAATACATCTTTCCAAACCAGCGAAGAAAAATGTTCCTTAGCACCCTTCAGGTTTTCAGTTGGAACACCGGGCGGCGGCAAAACATGATGAACATTAATAATAGGAATATTGGCATGTCCCATAATCTGTTTGGCGATAGGAATATGAACCGCACCATTCCCGACAATAAAACAATCCAAATGAACGTCTGGCGGTAAGTTATTCCCGCGCAAGAGTTTATAGTTGGATGGAAGCGGCGAATACTGGTAATTCCATTCGCGAACCTTTTCGCCCGGAAAGGCATAAAAGTTATGGCCCGTCTTGGCGAGATTCGGGTCAAATCGCTCATGACAAACAAAAGTGCCAATGTTCAGCCGGTCTCCGGGCTTTCTTTTTAGTTCTCTAGCAATACTGCTCATTGGGCTGAGCATCTAAAATCTCCGTTTTTAAGTCGTTCGGCGATATAGGCGTTTCTAAAAATACCGAAGTCAGAACCTTGAATATTCTTGGTGATGCGTTTGATAACAGGAATCAAGTCGTAAGAATCACACTCTTTAGCCCGCTTAGTACATCCGGCCTTGTTGTATTTTAGGAAGACCGGCGTAGCATTCTTATCCATCTCGAACAGCGGATAAAAAGAAGCTTCCAGAGAATGCGTATCGCTCACAATAACAGCATAACCTTGTGACAACAACGATTTTATCATCAAGTGCTTGGTCGCGCGGACGAGTTCTTCTGACTCTTGAACGAATCGCTGACCAGTCAAGGCGAGCCTTATCGAGTCTTCATCAATTAGGACAAGACCGAGAGTATTATCGGTAGGAATAACTTCGGGATTTTTGAGTAGCCATTTGGCAAACTCTGTTTTCCCGCTTCTTGGAGGGCCAACCGTGAAAATAATTTTTGGTTTAGTCGTGCCTGTAATCATCTACGCTAAGTCCTTTTGAGGTAACAGTAAATTTGCCTTCTCCAATATTTTCAATAATATCTCGGTCGACGCCGTAAACAAGTTCCGCAACTTTACTAGCTAATTTATCTGCCTTTTTGTAATTTTTATCTTTACTGTCCCAATCACAAATTTGTTCGTTGTTGATATATGGTTCGTCTGCATTAATGCTAAATGTGCATGGGTCGCCATCATTGAAATATGGAGTATATGCAGTCCATCCAAAACTTTCAAACATTGGATATTCAGCCAATAAAGCTACACATTCCGCTTCAAATTCTTTCGAGGCCGACTTTTGAAGCTTGGCAATTTCTTTCTTCAACTCATTAATTTTCTTTAAGCTGCTCATTTTGTCATCCCGTAAAATTTACCACATTGTCCGCAACACTGATTACCTTCGCAATCTTCGATACACCCGCCGCAGTCACATTCTTTGATTTGTTGGATTTTCGTGTTTAGAGAAGCCTGCACAAACAGCGGAGGATTTCCGCTTGGTTTTGAGGCTTTGCCGAAAACACCCGGAATGGTTCCAGAACCGTTTACAAAAGGCACAACATATCCGTCTTTATTGATTGCCATTCTATCTCCGTTTTGTGCATTATAATAGTTACCGTTCTGATAAAGTAAGGTAATTTTCTCTTCGATTAAATCATCAGCACGGTATAATACTGTACGGTCCTTAATAATATATTCGCCGTCAATATTCCCAAATGATGTCATTGCAACTCCCGCAATATTCACATCTTAGGCCGTCTTTTAGATTTTTGACCGATGTTGGTCTAGGCGCACCGCAAGATTGACATTTGACATTTATAGGTGTTTTATTTTGCATTCCGCCAATCGTAATAAGTATACCAGAAGAATTGGGCGAATCTCGCATTTTTATTCTTCTCATATATGCTTCAACGTCTTTTTTCGAAGGCATTATGCTACCTCTTCCGTATCAACATATTCTTTATCGTTCTTAATATAACCTTCAAGCACCCCGAAAGTAAATCCTTTATACTTGAAAATTTCATCATTGACACGAACACAAACACCCTCGCGGGGATGATTGCCGATTGGGTCTTGCCCGTCAGAAATATTCTCAATTTCTTTCAATAGGATTGATTTTGTCAATTCGTCATTCAAAACGATGGACGGATACATTTCAGGAACGTGTTTGACGCCCATCTGTCCGCATCGTTTCTTGACTTCATACCAAGGCAAATCTACCGAGTGACCATCTTCATCCGTTTTAGTGATTCTGTAAACATAAACATCAAATTGGCCGTTGACGCATCCATAATTATAAACAATCGAATCGCCCCATTTCTTTTTCAATTCTTTGTCGGATGGGTTATGAGCCTGCATAATAGGCCGGTCAAAGTATTCATATCCTACAATCTCATAAAAGACCGTTTCGCCCTTGAAGAGTTTTCCCGCAAAGTTCTGCGCGGCCTCAAATCGAAACCCGTCCTTCAAATCCTTCAGAATAATATTTCGACTGCCGGTTAAGTAAACCCACCGTCTTTTTTCAAGACCAAAATATCCCAAAACGCTTTGCCACCAAGACTTAGGTGTTTCATCTAAGACATACCCGGTTCGCTGAGAAGTTCCGTGCATCTTGAGGGTGATGCTAACATAGCTTCCCACTCGCATCTTATAACTGTTGAAGCGAAGCTGTTCCGTATCTTTATGTTTATGAAACATGGTGGTATAACCACTTCCGGCGTGCTTTTTACCTTGCATCCGGAAGGTCGCGGGAGTGAAGTATTTCCCGCAAATCTTCTTGCCGCCGAGTTCTTCGAATTGTTCACCTGCTTTCAGCGGTTGAGTAGTTGCAAATTCCAGAGAAGATAACGGCGCGAAGTATCCTTCGGACTTTTCCCCGCGAAATTTCTGCGCCCGAACCCGGCGATTCTCTTCAAAGAAGCCGCCGATATTCTTGCCAGTTTCCGGGCAGGTTTTTCTGACGAGATTGTTAGCTGCGGCATATTCTTCGGAAAGCTGCAATCCTTCCATAAAAAAGACACCGAGGTCGCCGGTCTTAACTTCTTTCCCGATAACTACTTGGAATCCGAGAACATCGCCGAGTTGAATATTGTCGGCGTTTGGATGTGGTCTAACTGTTACTTGAGCAATAATTGCTTTTCCAGACATTCCTTCAGAGCCTTTCCTACGCGGGAAAATGAAAATTCTTCACGGAAAAAATCGCTATTAGTTTTTTGCTTATTATCAATAACTTGTCGCATGGCATATGCCATATCGGAAATATTTGGTATGGCCCACTCGTCTAGCCCGGTAAACAAAAATGGGAAATTATCAGAATCGCCGAAGCAATTATCAATACCAGAACAAAAAAATGAAATATCGTTATAGTGGTCGATTCCTGCATAGTATGGCGCGACTACCTTGTTCCCGCAGGCTAAAGCGTGCCAAACCGGAATACACGAGCCTTCGCCATAACTCGCTGATACCAAACAGTTTCCGGTTTTATGCAACTTAATAATTTGTTCGCGGGAAAGATTGTCGGTAATCAAAAGTTCCCGATTATACATCGGCAGTTTCATACCGCGCTTGATATCATCGATAAACTTGGAAGCTTCGTTCTTAAGCTCAATCGGCGTTTTGCCGAATTTGCTCAATTTGAGAACTAGAGCAACATTATCGCGCGGTGTAAATGCCGTATTGAAAGCTCGAATGATTCCGGCGATGTTTTTACGCTTCGTAAATTCACCGATGAAATAAAATACAAACTTTCCCCGCAGTTGGGGAATATCATAAGGTTCGACGTTATCAAAGTCGGAAAAATCTTCGGGAATTGGTATTTGAGAAACCGAAGGCATTTCTAACTGTTCAAGCAAATCACATCCCTCCACATTAGATGTAATCATCGAATCCATCAGGCGAAGACGATTCGGCCAGTTCGCCAACTTCAACGTTTTTGATTCGAAATAGGAGAGTCCAACATTTGGGATTCCCCCGACCCTTTCCATCCAATGTGGCAATACATTCTGTACAACAATATCACAACCCGAAGCCGACTGCCTTTCAAGTTCCGCAACCCTTTCGTGGACTTGCGGCGGCGAGTTATTTAGCTTGATTGCGCGGGGAACAACCTGCACCCCGACCGAATCGAGCGCCCGAATATAGTTTTGACAAGCAGAAGCCCATCCGCTATATCCATCCTTATAGTGACCGACCCATAACACTTTCATATCTTCTTTGTTCCCAATGGTTTATGTGGCCTCGCATATTTTTTAGATGTTCCACAAGTTTTTCGCGATTGAACGGCGACCAGTTGACTTTTTGAGTAAGCATCGAGGCGTCGTTTGCGATAAAGCCAAAACCGCCATCAATAGTCAATCCTTCGTTCAGGTCTTTCAAAAGCTTCATATGAAAATAAGTATCAAGTTTGCTCTTGTCACCCAAAACAAACATAATCGCCCATCTCACAAAATCTTCATTTGACATGATATTTGGAATTTGGGTAGCAGGCCGGAAGAGTTGCGGGGGAAAGTTCCACGGCAGCTTCGGTGTTGCCTCCCGAAAGATTCGGGCGAGTCTATCTGTTGTTTTATCATAACTAAAGTGTTCCCGCGCTGCTACGGCTGTTCTCTGTCCAATCGCGGCCCGAATAGGACTTGGCTTCAGCAAAAAGTTAGAAAGCTTCTCGGCTAAATCATCATCGTCGGGAAACGCGCGGGTCATATAGGTCGGCGCTTCCTTGAAGTATTGGCTGATAGCGACCTTTTCCCCGCCGATTTTTTCCAAAATATCTTCGGATGCGGAGAAGTTTGTACCGAATACGGACACTCCACAATATGCCGCTTCGACTTGACACATGCCGAAGCCTTCACTGATATGATGTTGCACATAAGCATCAAACAAATTCATAATCGCGCCGAGGGCTTGGTCTGGCAGACCTAACTGAACATTCGGCATCGCAAAGGAAAACTTTCCACACTTTGGACAGTTGCATACCTTGCTCGAATAAGGCATCGGTTGAAAGTGCTTGCACTGTTCGCAAACGTAAGTAAACCGAATCTTATCGGCAATTCCCGATTCAGCAACCATCCGGTCAATGGGCCAGCCAGCATCCGGGAAACTCGTATGAAAGTAAAGTAGAGTTTTATCGGCGACTTCTGCGGGAAGTTTAGCCAGAGTCAACTTGAAAGCATTTACAAGATGCGGGAAAAGCTTCCGGATTTGGTTTCGAGCAACCATTCCCACGACATTGTAATCATCGCCGAGAAGATGCTTTTTCAGTGCTTGCTTGTCGGGCGCGGGAAAATAAGCTGCCGGGTTCGCAGCGGGTGGCGTTGAATAGACTGTATTAAGCAAGTCTCCCGCCTCATTCTTCAAAACCTCCAGCGACCAGTCCTGATAGGTGGTAATGTAGTCTACTGTGCTAAACCCATAAATCCATGATGGGTCTTGCGCGTACGAATCAACCGTTGGCATCTGACAGTAAGCAAAGTATGGACGAAGCGGTGATTCCGTTTCATGCTGCATCATCCAAACATCGCGAAATCCGTAAATCACATCTGGAAGAAAGTCTAAAACAACATCGTTGAATCTCCACGCTCCAAAATTGTTGAAGGTGGACGAGTTGTAAACTTCGGTTTGTTCCGGCGTGTCTGGAAGATTGCCGTAAAACTTCCAAGGCAAACTATTTACGCGCGGGTCTTTATGATGTGCGAATGAGCCAAATTCGGCAATTTCAAATTCGTCGAGATTGTAGAGGCGGGAAAGAACTTCTCTTGCGTAGACGGCATAACCAGTGTGCAAGAATGATGCTTCCCCGCAAAATAGAATTCGCTTTTTTCTCATGGCGGGACTCAGCTATAGACGGCAAATGCCGTAGTAAAAGAAGATTGGCCTGTTTCTATTCCGTAAATCTGCCCGTGATAGTCGATTTCGACGACCTTGGTAATGCGGGAGATTGACCAATTTTTATAAAGATGGATGTAATGATTTCCGCGGTGCTTCGGCGCGTACAGCTTATCAAAACGGGCGGACTTATTTTTCCCGCACATTTTATACACAAAGGAAAGGTTGTCGCCGCTAATTTCAACACACCATTGTTTTTTCCCGCTTTTCTTAATAAGAACCGTCATTCCAACAGTAAGAAACAACATCTTGATGTCAAGCAGAAGTCGGCGGGAATTGTGGATAAATCCAATTGTGGTACTATTGTAGGTTCCGCGAGCATTAATCAGCCCGATGATAACACCGCGAACAAACTCCTCATTGGAAAACCAAACAACTCGCGGGAAATAGTTGCCGCTAAAGAAACGATGCAAAAACTGACAAACAATGCTAGATGTGAATCTAACAATAATTTCTCTTTTCTTGCGGGCGATTTGCGGCTTGACGGCAAAAACCTTTTCCAGCAATTCAAAATATTCGACAGCAAACGGTTCTTCCGCTTTACCAAACGATACTTCGCATAAGTTCTTATCACGAACTGTTTTACCGGCGACCATATAACCAATAAGTTTACCAAACTCTAAATTCAAACGCAAAAACCGGGACATAGTATGCCCGGCCCAATTACGCAATAGATTGTTATCCAACGTGCGAAACTGCGAAAAATATTCACCGACGTCTAGTTGGCTTTTTTCGGGCAAGACAACGCGGGGAAGTAGCACGAACTGATTTTGTCGCACTGTTTCGGCTGTGGTTGTCATGACACTTTTCCCGCTCAAGGCTTTGTCTAAACCGCCAGCAGCAGATACTGATTCAAAGATAGGAACTTGAAAGGTTGGTGTTAAAAAAGTTTTCTTAGTGCTGCCGATACAGCTAATACCAACAAGCTTGCCCTGATATTCCCTTTTTTCTATTTTTTCGACTTTTTCCCAAGTGCTAAACGCAGACAGAACAAGCGTGCCAGCCTTGATTTCTTCGATTGGTTTATAGCCGTTTTCGCTAAAGACCGGCATTCCGGCTGGCAAGAATGTTATCATCTATGTAATGCTCCATTTTTTCTTCATTATTGATAAAGCGTCGTATGTCTCTTAGCACGACAAGTTTGGCGAATCCCCAAAAGGGGACGCCCCTATCAGGGTCAAACTTCCGAATCGCCTTTAACAGCGACTCGGAGCCGACCCCGATAAGGTTGTCTTTATCATTATGCCAAGAGAACATTTTATTCACAAGACACTTCAGCAAATTGAAGTTTTCACTGAAGACTTGTGATTCATGTTCATTCGGCATTTTCTTCGGTTTCCTTTGGTAGGCGCGCCGACTTACGACCATTGGTAAATTCGAATTTATCAACCCGATACTTTACCTTTGAACGGTTATTGCCTTCCTTATCCTTCCAAGTTTCGTTCTTAGCGGTACACCTGACGAGAATTTCATCTCCCTTATGGAAGTGTTTCGCAAGTGTAGCAGCGCCGGTATCCCAAGCTTCGTACTCAAAGAAATCGGCGTCGGAGTCCGGCGTCTTGAATTCCTTCGGAACTGCGAGGCGGAAGTTGACAACCTTTTTCCCGCCATCCAACTCGGTGAGAACTGGTTCGGTCGCGAGATTACCTTTGAAAATACAAATATTCATTTCTTATTCCATTACTTCGAGAATTTTTGAATAACCATCCAACAGATTCATTTCTTCGGCAAAACAGGTTAGCTCAGAAGATTTACCCAATTCTTCGGTTTGATAAAACAATGCTAGCAAATTTAGCTCTTTATCTTTCAAGGCTTTTTGACGCGGCGGCTCAATAATGTCGCAGGACATAATTCCCGTTTTTCCATAGCCTAAACACAAATTGTTTTCATCATAATACAATACAAGTTCCGGGTCGTAATTCATAACTTTGCAAACCCGGCAGAGGTCAGCAATAATCACGGAACGTACTGCGTATGAAGGAACCTTCAATTCGACTTGTTTAGAAAGCTGTTGCGAGTTTTTGGAAATGTTGCAACCATTTTTTGTCCGCGTAATCTTGTACTCAATTGTGATTTCTTTACTTGTCAACGTTTTAGGGATGTTTACATAAAAATAATCCTTTCCCAATTTCTTACAAAAAATAAAGTAGCCTTGTTTTACGATAAATTCAATCAAGTCAGATTTGTTTGACTCGTTGGACTGCGACTGACCCTCGTTGTTTTTCATACTTCCCATCTATTAATACTGCGTTTCCCGGAAAAAGTAAACCTGAAAATTCATCTAATTGCTGAGAAAAGACAGCAAAATTCTCTGACGCTCCAGAATAGTCGCTAACCGTTACAAACATCATATCGTTGCCCTTTTTCGTTTTGATTTGCTTGATAGCGTCAATCTGGACCGCGATGCTGAAGAACGGCGGGCAATCACCCTTGATGATATCTAAACAGCAGATTCCCGTGTTAATATCAATTGAAGAGGCGGTCAGTGGCAACCCTAAAATCTGCGATTCAATCCAGCTTTTCCAAATGTTGTCGTCATCAAGGTTGCTAGTTGGGTTCCGGAGGATATTAACGGTATCTTGAATGCGGGCAACTCTCGTCTTTGTGGCCGCGATGCCGCCATCTTTCTTCGGCTTTGCAACACCCTCTAAGGCATCCGCTAGACAGTCCCATTGCGGGTCAAACAAACCTTGGAGCGCCGAAACCTCTTTATCCGTCAATTCCGATATGGAACCATAATCGTAAAGCATTTGCTTGCGGGAAATTTCAAACCAGTCAACCGCGCCGCTTTTGATAATAGGTTCAACGAACGACTTCGATGATTTTGTAAAGTAGAAGATTAGAAGTTCAAGATACGACCATTTAGATATTGATTTTCCTAGTTGGTCTTCAGTCTGTTGAAGTTTTTCAAGTTCTAGCTTTAGCTTCTTTTCGCCGATTCCCTTGATATCAAGAAGCCCGAAGATGATATTTTTCCCGCGATTTGTAAAGTGATAAGATTTATGGCGCAGGTCGGGCGGTTTCACGGAAATATCGAAGAGTCGGGCGTCTGAGACAAGACCCTTGACCTCTTCAGAAGAGTCAGCCTTATCAAGTGAGTATCGCAGATAAGAAGTAAAGAATTGAATGGGAAAGTGAGCTTTGAGATAGGCGGTCCAAAAGCCATTGATTGCATAAGATACAGAATGTGAATTGCATGTTACGATTTTTTGGTCTGTAACAAAATTATGGTAAGGACCAGCCATAGTGACATCATAACACTCTTTTTCTCCGATATATTCAATCGATATAATTTTTTCGAAACATATCGGATATCCCTTTTGTCCCCTTCTTGTACGGCCTGCTTTATATTCCTTTTTCTTATGGCAAGATGCGCATAATTTTTCGAGATTTTCTGGCTTACTATTCGTTCTATCTCCGTCAATATGGTGAACCTCGATGCGACAATTAGTTTTACTGCAATCTAAACAAATTTCCGGAGTTGATTTTTTATATTTCTTAAAGTCGGTAAAGGAACCGTTTGTATAACCGGGATTATTAGAAGATTTTTGGAATCCCCTTTTACCTTTATTTTTTGTTTGCTTATCTCTTAATTCTGATTTTGTAATATCGCTAAATCCATATTTTTTCAAAGTTTTGTCATATTCTCCGCAAATAATTAGCTCGTCATCAACCTTAATATATCGTAGCTGACGCTCCATTAGTTTATTTTTACGACGAATTGGGAATTTATGATTTTTTGTTACTTCGATATAGCGACCTGTTTCAGTAGAAATTCGATAAGTAGACATCGTACCCATCGGTCGAATATCTTCAATAATATTTTTATAAATTCTTCCGTCTTCTCTGAGAGAATATCCGCTGCTATAATTTTGATTATACGACCATTTTTTATACAAGTCTAAATGCCCGGTTTCTCTGGCGTATTTTATATCTGTGCGAATTTTATAAGATTCTTCTATAGTTAGTAATTGTGCATTTTTGTTTCTTTTTTGTTTAAGAATTATTGTATCGCCGGTTAAGCATTTATTGAAAGAATATCGCTGCCCCTTCTCAATCCATCCAAAAATTTCTTCCGCAACTTCCTTAGACACGATTCCTAACCGCGCCGCCCCATCAATAAATTTCACCTTCATCTTCGACATTTCTTCGGGCTTCTTTTTGCCGATAGCGATTCTAAGCAAGTCTGCATCGGCCAAAGAAAATCCCGCAACTTCCGTCGCAAGTCTCAATGCGCTCTCTTGATAAACGAGGACGCCATAAGTATCACCCAGCGAAGACTTTAAGCAATCATGAATATAAGTAACTGGTTCCTTACCATTCTTTCTATCTGAATAGTGCTGCGTAAGATTCTTGCCGTCTGAATAGGCTTTTAGGCACGCCGGACGTAACAAAGCACCAATCGCCGAAAACTCATCTATTTTTGTCGGTTTGATTTCTTTACACCAATGACGACCTAAAGGCTTTTCGACCTGAAAGACGCCAAGGGTGTAGCCCGTACATATCAAATCCCAAGTTGCTTTACATCCATAATTGATTGCTTTTCCGGTGAAAAAATCCGGCCCAATATCAATCAGTGGAATATCAGACCCTTCGGGCGGCGGGCCGATAATCTTGAATTTACAGCCGCACGGAAATGAATAAAATTCGTCAGCCATCCTCTAATCCTCCAAACGCCCCAGCAAACTTCTCCGGCTTGAACAGCCTTCTCATATAGAGAACCCATCGAATTAATACAGCAGCTTCCTGCTCAACGTCTTTGAGCGCGGTATGGTGTTCTTCGTCGGGAAGTCCCAACCACTTCCGCACCGTATCAAATCGGAGGTTTTCCGGAATCTTGCTATTCTCGGTCCATAAAAACAAAAGCTGCATCAGGTCCATATGATAAACAGAATTGAATAAAGACTGCTTACCTTCGCGATTAGTCATTTTGTATTGCTGGCAAAGTCTCTCAACAATCTTGAGGTCGAAGTTGACAATATTGTAACCGCCCGGAATAGGTGCTTGAGATTGCCCGCCCTTTGTATAGGGCTTAATGAAAGCGGCAAACTTTGTCCACACATCTTCAGGGTGCGGGTAAGTTCTCCATAGCTCAATAACTTCTTCGGGCTTCATCTTCTTAAGACCGGCGTGCCACTTGACCGTATCGGGGTCGCTGATTGTCTCGTCCATAGGCCGCATAAACGAGTGAAAGACCCCTCCGGGATATTCTTCCAGAGTGCGCGCATTGAACATCTTACAGCAGAATTCAACAGGCTGGCACGTTTCCGGATTTTTCCCATCCGTTTCAAAGTCGAATACAGCAATCGCCCGCATATTAACCGGCATTGATTTTACCCTTACTTAATAAGTCACAGATACCCATAATTTTATCCAGCGCGGATAATGAAAGAACGTCAAATTTGATTAGCCCGATTGATTCGGCATCATTCATTTCGAAACCGATAATTCGCTCATCACCATCCTTTGACCTAATCATTGGGGCGATATCCTGTAGCGGTTCTGCCGAAACGATAACCCCGGCAGGATGCTGGCTTGTCGCCTTTTTCGAACCTTCAATTCGAATAGCCTGTTCGAAATATTGCGCGTAAGGCCCGACCAAGTTTCCCGCATCGTCTAGCTCTACCCACTCGCTAAATTCTTGTGGTTCGTTTTCAAGTGCCCACCGAATAATGCTTGATTCGCCTTCCTCTTTTCTCATCTCTTCGAGTTTGTCGGCGATTTTAGCTTCGTCGGGAATGCCTTTAGTCATTCGTTTGATTTCGTCGAATGATGCAACGTCATGCGCTCGCATCACACACGACAATGCTTCCCGCCCCTTTAAGGTTTGGAAAGAAACCATTTGGGCGACAAATTCTTGCCCATATTTATCAAAGATGTATTTGACAATAATATCCCGTTTAGATGCGGGAATATCAATATCGATATCTGGCATCTTCTTACCACGGGCCGCATTCAAAAATCGTTCAAAATAAAGTCTATGCTCAATTGGGTCGACTACTGTAATACCAACAAGATAAGAAACAAGACTTCCAGCCGCCGAACCACGGGCCGCGCCGCGAAGCCATCCATTACGTTTTACAAAATCAAGAATATCCGCCACAATCAAGAAATAGTCCGACAAATTAAAATCATTGATAACCTTTAGTTCATATTCATATCGTTCTTTATATTCGGTATTTCTACCGGGCGGGCAAAGTTCTGCCATTCCGCGCTCGCATAGAAATTTCAAGTAATCGAAGGAACTCAACGATTCTAAACCGATTTCCCTCCACTCGTATTTTCTTAGCTGTGGAGGATTATTAATATCGTAAGATTCAATTGAATTCGCGATATCTACCGAATTCTCTAATTCATCTTCAAAACCTTGGTGGAGAGCGACCATTTCCCCGGGCGCGGGAATATGGTAGTTGTCGCTGATGAAGAAACCGCCTAGCGCCACATCCTCGTCGTTATTGAGGCGTGAGTAAACGCTTCGGAATGTCGTCTTGAGGGCCGCGCACAAGAGAACTCGCTGGTCTTCGGCGTCTTCCTTGCGACAGTAATGCGAATCAGCAGTCGCCACTTTACGAGTGCTTGTTTTCCCCGCTAACTTTCTGAGGCAGTCAGACAGAAGTAGGGCACCCGGCATCCGGTGAATATCGATTCGTTGGATTTCGACAAAGAAGTTCTCCGGACCAAAGACGGTTTTATAGCGGGAAATTAGTCGCTCGCCGCGTACCTCCCAATCGTCATGTAAACAGGCCGAAGCTTCCTCGTAAGATTTTGCTTTGTAAAAACCTTGGATATTCTTCAGAAGCGAGTTGGCAAGCTGAGAACCGGGATGCCCGGAAATAGCAATCAGGTTCCTATCCCCGGTAAAGTCGCCAAACTGTTCCAGAGACAGCCGAGGCTTCACATAGAAGTTGTTGGAGGAATTAGATTCGCTAGTCGCCCGAATAAGCTGTTTCCACCCGGCCTTATTTTTCGCGAGAACAACCAAGTGAGACAAGGCACGGTTCGTTTTGGTTTGGTCGAAACCATGAAGTTCTGGAACGTAGAACTCGTTGCCCCGAATGAGTGATATTCCCGCCTCTTTGAGGGCGTTGCCGACTGAGGGGATTCCTCCTAAATTGCCATGCTCCGTTAACGCCCACTTAGTATAGCCTAATTCTTTGCATCGTTTGGCGATGTCTTTAGGTTTGCTTAAACCATCCAAAAGCGAAAAAGTGCTATGCCCATGAGTAGAAACCCATATGCTCATTAGTATATATTCCTATACAACTATTGTTTCTTTGTTGCTTTCCACTTCCGTCCAATCCCAATCAATGCTAATCGGATACGCATTATACATTTTATATGTATCACCGTCTTTTTCTTTAATGTATAAATCGTTGCCAACCCACCAGAAGTCTTCCACATCAATAGTCGTTCGGTTCTCGTTTTGGCTCATAATCTATCTCCACTTCTGAAATTTCTTCGAACTGATAAGTTGACGGATTTTTAATTTCCAAAACAATTCGGTCGCTATATTTGCTGCGGTCTAATCTTAGCCTTAAAGTATCTCTTGCTTGGCAGTAGAAATCGTATACGTCACACATCATAGACTCCGTAGAGCATCGCGAACTTGATAACTAATTAAAACAAAACAACTATACATTTTCATATAGTTTTCATATTCGCTGTTATTAATTACAATTTGTGCCGTTTCACGACAATCTACAATATCAAGCATTTCATATGTTTGATTTTGCTTATTTTTACCATAAAGTATATGAACTAGCATTTTTCTAATTCTTTACGCACATAAGTAATATGGTCATCCACCGAATAAAGTCGGTTCCAGAGGCCCGGAAACAAGATAGCTTCGCCGCCAGCTTCCCGGAATTTTTTGCAATTGTCTTCATGGTCATCTAATAGTACCTTTCCGGGGCCAGCCGCGAAGAACTTGGCCGCGCCGAATAAAAAGCGTTCCTTGAACTGCGAAAAGTGTTTGCATATCCACTCAAACTTCCCGCCCATACAGCCGACGTTCCATGTTGGCTTACTCAAAATACAAATAGAGTCGCCGAAACGTTCCTCTAGGAGTGAAACAAGTTCAAACGCCCACGGAAGAGGCGGGAGATTGGCCCACCAATCATGTTCCATCGGGCCATAAGCACTATGTGGAGGAAGTCCGCTTATTTTGGTTACGCTGGGATTCCCGTGGTTCGCCGGGTCGTTATATGGATTTTCGATACCGTGGGTAGCGCAGAAACCCGCGACGAAATCAGCGAGAACGCCGTCCATATCAAGTAGGAGTTGACCACTCATTCGAAAAACCTCTTCTTGATAAGCACTATAAGAAAAACAACCGGCGTAAAAATATGCAAGAAATAAGTCTTTTTATACGGGTTGATTCCAGATTTTTCCAGTTGTTCTTTTACAAATTCTGGATTAGTAGTATTCCAAACAATACATCTTTTTACAATTTTGCCAATCTTATCAATTTCTTTTTGATTGTAAAGATAGTATAGGATGCCTAAAATGATATAGATTGCTAGGTAAATCATTAGTCACATGCCGTACTATAAAATACTTGAGCAGAATTGCATTCATACACCTTCGGTTTTGCAAAGTGCTTAGTTGGAACCGCAGAAATTTCCCACCAAGTTTTTGTACACCATTCAGAATATGGTTCCCAATAAGATTTCCAAAGTGTCGGATTAATAATCCTACTATTATCACAACATTCCTTATGAGCCTTTAGACAGGTTTCATGCCATTCTGTGCATTCTGGATTTTCCCAACAATATTGTTTTTCATACATTAAAGGATAACAACCTTGAATAATATCAAATAATCTAGCAATATTATTGTCTGTTGGGTTTTCGACAATTCTTCGACGAATCTCGGTAATCGCATCTTGTTCAGATTCAGCCATGATTACAAGCATCGATGTGCCATAAAAATTGCCGAAATTTAGTACGTTTGTGTGGTCCCAAACAAATAATTTCATTTCTGCGTCCTCTTCAGCCATCGCTTCGACTTTCTTCCGAAAATCTCAATCAATTCTTCATCTGTCCCGCCCAACTTATAAAACAGTCCAATCGCGCTAATAATTACATCGACACACTCGGAAGCCGAATTTTCCTTCAATGTTTTATTCTTAAGCCCCCGTTCAACAGCCATCGCAGTTGCGACCTCTCCGGTTTCTTCGGCGAGATAAAGGTAGACACCATCTGCTGTCTTGCTTTTATCGTTTCTTACTGCTTCTTTGACTATTTCTATCATCTCGTAGGATAACATCTCTTATTCCTTCACATAAAGGTCCGGAACGCCACCGACCAGATTAATAGTCGCGCTTTCAACGGGTTCGTTTGTTCCTTCCCCATCTCCATTCAATTGATAACCCAAACCATACAATTCATTCATAATCTCTTGCCGCGCGGACAAATGCAACCCTTTCTTCGGGATTAACTCATTTCCTTCAGTATCGAAAATCAGTGCGGTAGAAATGCTATTATTATAAACACAATCATCATATTCCGAATTCATAACAAGCAGAATGCTATTAGCCCTTTCCCCGCCGACAAAATTTTTCTTGATAAATTCTAGCAACTTCTTTTTTTGCACATCTGAAACGGTCTTATCATTTGAATGCATCGCTACGATTTCATCGAATTCTTTTTTGGTCAACTTACGATATGCCATTATTTTTCCTCTAATGAAATAAAAACCAGTTCAGTATTGGCGGGAAATTCATCGAACACAAATTCGAAGAAATCTATTCCGGCCCCGTATATCTTTTCGTAAAATTTGCCGAAAGTAATCTCGCATCCATCCTCTAGTTTGCTTTGTATCAAGCTTACAGAAAATGGCACCGGCTCATCATATGTGTCGTTATAGGTAGACTGACACCAGAAGGCCAGTATTGTAACGCCGGGAAAGAGTTTGTGCAATTTCTCCCGCGTGTCTTGGCGAATTTCCTTAATCATCAATATATAGCTCCAGCGGTATAAAATCTTTTTCTAGCGGAATAACAATCTCGTCATCGTTAGACCCTCTAACAAGGTCTCCTACAATATCTTCAATTTGCATAAAGCGGTCGGCTTCTTCGAAGGTTTCCGAATCGATTTCGACGCCATCAACATCGAAGACGGAAAACTCACTTAGGACACCATACGTTCCGCCTTCATCGTTTCTATCTTCCTTCTCTTGGCCCATACAGGCCACAATATAATCGGGCTTTGCGGGAAACAAATTTTCCTTATCCACAATCAAATCAATCAGTTCTAGTCGCACATTTTCGGTGGGAACCTTATAGTGAGAAAACTCAGTCAACAGGTTCCAAAATTCTTTACTCGTCATTTTTCGCATTGATAGCTTCCTTCATTTTGCGGGTACGTCGTTCGTGGATTTTGGCGTGGGAGGGCGGATGACCTTGGCCGTTTTGCATCCAATCCCGAAATTCAATTTCTTGCAAGAAATCTTGGGCGCTGGGAATAAATTTCATCCCATAATCTTCTAACACATGCAATTCGCCAACATCTCTAACAGCTACAATTCTTCCATCACTATTAGTAATCGAATAGCCGAAAACCCTTTCCAGCACTGTACTTATGAACCAAGAGTTATGAGTCAATGCGCGGTGTCGGTTATCTGGAATCGCCCCTTTAGAAGCATCCATAAACTGATGGATTTCCAAATAATCTTCCATCTTCCCGCCCCATTTTCGGGCGCATGATTCGGCGTGAACATGAGGCTTAGCCATCATTCATCCTCTGTATAATCGAAGAACCCTTCCCAACTAACTTCTCTTCGAACAAAATTGAAGCCCGAACCAGCTTCGCCCGCATAATATGCTTTGGAAAGTAATTGCTCAACATCGAAGCTAAAATTACGCGCTAGCGAATTGTCTTCTGGTTCTCCATCCACCAAACAATACATTTCTTCGCTGTCGATGGTGAGTCTTGTAGCGCTCCGACCATCTGCGTTGTCGGCCCAATATTCAACGATTCGCATTTTCTAATTCCTTTGCTAAAGCCACTACAACATCTAATTCATTAGCCTTTTCCCGCAATTCTTGTGCAAGTTCTTGAACATCTTTGATAGACAGGTTGGTCGTACCGCCGCAACAACCACATCCTATTTCTTCTGCCGTAATACCACTTTTAGAAACGTCGATACTCGAATAGCCTGCTAAATAAATCCTCATACTCCACTACTCCCAAAACCCTTTTCCCCGCGTTCCGTGTCTTCAAAACTATCAACTTCTACCACTTCGGTTTCTGGCAACTTAGTTACCACAAACTGAATGATTTTGCTTCCTTTAGAAAAGGATGCTACGCCGTCCTTGTCTAGTAAAGTAAGACAAACGACCCATTCTCCGGTGTATCCGGCGTCTATTCGCCCGCCTGTAACGTGTACTCCCTTTGAACCTAATCCTGACCTATCTTCGATTTTTGCGGCATATCCGGGCGGGAGAAGTAGCGCAACGCCAGTCTTAATCTTTCGGGGCTTTAGCGGTTCTAGCTCAAAGTCTTCGTCGCAATACAAATCCCATCCGGCATCCGTATCGTGGGCGCGAGTCGGCTTAATGGCAGTCGGTGTAAGTCGCTTGAATTTTAGCGTAATCATTGAGAAATTCCTTCCGAGATGAACACTGGATTATAAGCGGCCAAACGCGACCGCATAATGAGGTCTATAGATTCGTCGGGCATTCTTTGCAGCAGCGGCAGATTGTCTCCATGCAGCACGGTGCGCATTGGCTTTGCTCTACTTTCGGGGTGTCGACCTTATTGAGAAATAAAACGAAAAGAGTTAGTAAGACAGCTAAAAGCAGAAAACCCTTAACTAGCTCTAACCAGTTGTGCTTGTCCATTACTTTACTTCCTGTGCTTGAAATTTTTGGAATAGTTTACCCATCTCTTCCGGCGATAGTTGCTCTACGCAACATGAACATGGCCGGTCCCACATCGCTAAACCGGTGATTATTGCGATTATTGCCAGCGTCAATATAATATTTTCTTTGGTGCGTTCTGTGAGTTTCATGTGCTTCCCGGCGAACGATAGTGATGAGGGGTGTGTCCTTCAGTTGTATAATTCTGAATGACGTGTTTCATACCGTTTTCGGCGATTTCGTCGCGGATGAACCCGCAGATATTCTGGTCGGTGCCCGGCCACTTCTTTTTATAGAACTGACATAATTTAGTACACTTCCAGTTGGAGTGGTCATTCGAAAGCAGCTTTGGCTTCGTGCAATTACGAATCTCAAAGAATCTCTTCTTAATCATCTCTTCGGTTTCGGCCAACATACCACGGTCAAAACAAATAGTGAAGCAACCGCCATCATTGACGAAATAAATTGACAAAACAATGTGGTCATATTCGGGAAATATCCTAGAAGCCGCATAGTGATAAAGACGTAACTGTGGGTCGGCGTACAACTTATCAAGGTCTTTTTCCTTGCCACTCGCCCAATCGAGTCGTCGGCCCGTCTTGTAGTCGGTAATTTCCAGCGAGTTTTTCCCCGCGTAAGAGATTAGGTCGATTGTTCCCTTGAGGCCGAGCTTCCCCTGAATCTTTTCGCCTTGCCAGTCATAAATATAAGACGCCCAATCAGCATCAATTTCGAAGTTGAAAGACTTTTCCGGGGAGAGAACTGGTTTTCCGCGCGGGTCAAATGCGCCGTTATTTTCCGTGAGTGCTTTTTGCAGCCACTTCCAAATATCGATTTTATCCTTGCCAACAAAGACGTTTGGGGAACTTTTGGAGTAGTGGGCAAACGACAGGTCTAAAAGCTTCGGGACGTTGGTTTCGCACCAAACCTTTTCAATGGTGCCGAGTTCGCTATCTTCAAAAACCGGCCCGACATTTTCCCGCTCAACTTGATATTTAGCAAGAAGCTCCATCACCTTATGGAAGATAGTGCCCTTTTCGGCCTTGAGATTCGCCGGTTCCTGTTGCCCCAAAACATAAATCAGAAAGTATTTTTGCTGGCAGAAATCCCAGCTTGTATAAGAACTACTGCGAAAGTAAGTAATAATCACTTGGAATATTTCCTCATTATCCCTGAATAGTAAACGGCAACGCATCAAATTCCTTTAATGCGAAATAGAGACTTTTACACAACTCGCTCATATCAAAATTTGTATTATCGATGACCTTATCAAACTTTTCTAGCGGGAAATTATCTAAGCCGGTTTCGCTAGAATGCGAGTCTTCTTGTTTCTTACGCAGCAGTCTGATTACCTTTCCACCAGCCGACTGAATCGCTTCGACTTCGTGTGGATATCGCACATCGGGGATAATTGAGATGGAGCCGCCATACTGCTTAATATTTTCAATTGTTGCTTGCAACCAACAGTCATCTCGAATAGTCCGGCAAATATCGGTGCCCCAAATCTGGCACATGCCGCGCCCGGTGACATAGCCATCCTTGATGATGATATTTTCCCGCTCGAACTGCTCGGCGACTTTTTTTGGTAGTAGTTTTTTTACATTGGACCACTTAATATGGGTCGGTGCATTCTTTTGTTCGTCGGTCCCATAAAGACTTTCATAGGAAAGGCCGAAGATAATTCGCGCGGATGCTTTCAGTTCATCCGCAAAACTAAACGTCGCCGCAAAAGGTCGAATCTCATCTAAAAGAAAGTGGCCCTTATCAATATCGACTTTTTCAGAAAGGGCGGTGCCATCATCTAGCAGATATTCAACAATAAGTTCACCGGCTTCATTGACGCCAGCGCCCGTGACCAGATTGGTATACTTAAGAAATGTTGCCAGAATCCACTTTGCACAACTTGATTTGCCTGACTGCTTTTTCCCGCTTAATCCTATAATCATACTTTATAACCCTTGAAAGATTCTTTGATGTATGGGGTTGGCATCACGCCAATATCATTATATTCGCCGAATTTATCGAACGACCGGACATTGAAAATATTCTTCAGCTTTTCAATAGCCCGGAGAGTACTATCTTTTCCCGCATTATCGTTATCTAAGGCAAACAAAAGATTCATCGCGCCCGACTTTTCAATTAGCCTTTGCTGTTCATCGGAAATATCAGTACCAAAGATACAGCAGGTGTTGGGATATCCAGCTTCAAACAGTTTCCAAACATTTCCGGGCGACTCCACAATAATCAAGCTGTCGTTGTGGGCGGCTATTTGTTTGAAGGCGTTCCAGCTATTATAAAGATAGTTTGTAGAACGGAAACCCTCTGAATGTCGCCATTTAGGAAAGCTGCCGGGCCTTGAACACTGATTGAGAGGATTGTGATATTCCCCGCACTTTTGACACTCTTCATAAATAGAACGGGCGGTTGCCCCGACCATGAACTGTCCGGTTTGTTCATAGACCGGAACAACACACCGCTCGTAAAATGGTTTCTTAGGGTCTTTGCAAAGCCCTACGTCAAAACTGTTTAGGATATGCCAATTGAACCCGCGATTGAGAAAGTATTCGGCGGGAATATCTAATTTTGACCGGACGAGTTCGCGGGAAATTGTAGCTTTCGCCTTTTCCGCCCGATTGAATGTATTGACAAATCTCACAAAATCGATTTGGGACGGGTCCGCCGAAGACTTGAGCGAGCCAAGGTCGATTTTCAGAATCTTCACAATATATTGAATAGTGTCGTTTAGCGAAACAATCTTGTCGCCGGGGCCGGTCCAACTATGTTCTTGATGCGATAAAACACCCTGAACAAAGCCGATGAGATTCCAACGCATGAAAACGTTGGAGTTGTGACACATATGAGTATAACAAGCCCAATTCCCCGCGTTCGTATGGCCGTCCAAATAAATATTGAAAGAGTGATTATTATTGCCGCCGTGTATCGGGCACGAACCAATTACTTTCCGACTATACACGCGAAGGTCGAGGTCAAGTTCAGCTATTATTGTTTCGATGTTCTCGACCATTATCTCGTTGAGCGCGGCAAATACTTCAGAGTTCTTGTTCTTGTTCATGTTCGTCCGGTTCAAAGCTTTTCTTGAGCGTTTTCACTTCGCTTCTAAGCTTTCCTTCAGTCACTTTCGCCGTCTCATCATCCACATTGAAGTTGATATAGTCTTTATCTTTCCACTTCGAAGAATGGCGGGTAAGTACCGGAATCATTTTGCGGTTGCCGAATTGCATATCAGGCTCATCGTCTTCCTCTTGTTCGGCGTCGTCTTTTCGCTTGAAGATGCTGAAGTTGGAGCAAAACCAAGCAAGTCGGTCGGACTGTGACATAGCGGCTTCGGTCTCATTAGTAATACCGTCTCGATTCAATTGAGTAAAGGCTAAACATGAGATTCCGAAACGATTTACGAAATTAGCTAGGCCGCTCAACTGGAATCCGAGAGCCTGAAACTCTTGCGGTTGTTTAGATGTATTCCCGCTTGTGGCGAGCTTGAACCAGTCGTAAATCACAAGGCAATCTTTGACGCGGCCCTTATCGTCCTGCCCGACTTTCTTGAATAGCCATCGTCGCATATTCGCCAAAATCTCTTCAAATTCAACGCCGGGCACTGGCATATAGTCCATCGGAATTGTTTTGAGAAGCTTTGTTGCCTCTTCGATTTTTTGCGTATCTCTTTTGTTGCTGAATGGTTTCCCGCGTTCAATCGAGTTAATCGGGATACCAGTTAGCCATGCTAATAGACGCCCGTAATGGTCCTCATGTCCCATTTCTGTATCAATATATAAGACGGGAATTTTTAGAGTGTTCGCAACATAGAAACCGATGCTCGCCGCCAGCAAACTTTTTCCCGCTTTAGTTCTCGCCCCAACGAGACTTACGGCTTTTCGTCGTAACCCGCCACCAATCGCCGCATCCCATCTTTTGAAGCCGGTTGAGATACCAACAAGAGCGTTTAGATTCTCTTTGATATTTTCGATATAGGCGTCGAGGTGTGTGGCGATTTGAATGGGACCATCAGTATCGGCATTGAGCATCCCAGAAAAGTCAAATATCTTTTTTTCGGCGATTCCTAAAATGTGGTTGACGGTTTCCGTACCATCTAGTTCGGCTAATTCTGCGCCTGCTTGCTCTAATTGTTCCCGCAATAAACGGCTAATTTCCAGCTTGCGTATCTGTGCGGCAAATTTACGGACGTTTTGTTTGGCAACTTCGACATTGAATAAGGCCCGAAGATGGTTTAGCTCATTCTTATTTGAAAATAAATCGTCGTAACCTAATTGCTTCGCTGTACTTACAACTGTTGTTGGGTCGATAACAGCATCGATATTTTCTTCGAAAACTCGCTTCAAACATTCAAAGATAATCTGATTATTGTTCAACGTGAAGCTTGTAGACTGAATGATATCGGCGATATCTAAGTAGGCATCTTTTCCATACTTACAAACACCGCCGATTACAGCCCTTTCAGCCGCGACGTTCTGTAAAGACATATTACCTCTTGCAGCATTTATTACATCGATAACTCATCTGTTCGCCCTCAATAGTTGGCGGGACCAAAGCTTTAGGCACAGCCTCTTGTTTGCCGCAACAATGGCAAGTCACTTTATATTTTTTGGTTGGTGCCGCCTCTCTCACTCGCGGAGTTGGCTTGATATTATCGTTGATTTTATCAAATCCGGCTTCTCGGTCGGGTTTTATCTGCATCTGGAGAAATTTGTTGGGTGCGCCACCCTTAATCTTTTCGGTGCGGCACATCCGTTGTTCGCCTTGCGGTTCGTAATCATCAACCTCTTCGGGGGCTTCATCAACCGGCGTCGGCATTGATTGTCGATTCTCGCCGTATAATTCGCGCAGTTCTAACTTGATTGCGCCTTTCTCTTTACCGGCCTTGACCTTATGAATCTTTTCAATGATGTATCCGGCGAGTTTGGTATACGGGACAGATTTTCCCGCCTCTGTATAAAGTTTACCATCTGTTCTAATTGTAAAAATCATCTTTGTGCCTTTGAGTAAGCGAGACTAGATAGACGGTCGGCGATTTTATCGATTTGTTTTGAGATATCCCGAAGTTGTTCGGCGCGGGCGGAACATCCGCCCTGCAAACGATGTAGTTTTTCGGCATATTCATTACCGAGAATCGCCAAGTTTTTCACTTCATCATTAGACTGATACTTTGCGGTTTTATAGTCGTCGAGGTGCGGGGCGATAGTTCGCCAAATTTCCCGCTCACACCACCCGGCCCGTGCATTTTCTCTATTGAACTGCTTATTGACATGATATGCGTAATCTGAAAGAAGATAAGCGCCTTCGCGGCACTCTTCGGAAGTTAGCTCGCGCAGTTGTTCGTTCGACAGATTTAGATATTTACGATAATCTTCGTTTGAAGAAACGTAAACGGGCAGTCCAATCGATTGCTCGAACTTATCTAATTGGTCGTTGAGCCACTTAAGGCGTTCTTCAGCAGACATTCCCAATCGGCCCTTTCCGGTAATCGTAACAGTAATATTCCATTTGTTTCTAACCAGTTCTTTTTCTTTTTATCGCGGGCCATTGATTTCAAGTAACCCATCTTGTTCTTATGAAAAAAGGGAACGAACTTGTAATGTTGTTCCCCGTCCGCCTCAACAACTAATTTTCTCAACGGTAAATAAAAATCCACCCGAAGGGGCGGGACAGAACTTCCCGGCAACGGTAACTCCTGAAGAATCATGTCGCCGGGAAATTGAAGTTTTAGGAATTCAAGAATAGATAGGTGTAACTTGCTTTTCTGTAGCTCGCCCTGCGTTGTTTCGTCGTGACCTCTTGGGGGCCAGATATATTCCCGCCCGTCTAAACCAACGACTTTCATTTTAGCATCGCCTTAATATCAGCTTCTAAAGCATCAACCCAAGCCGGATTTGCTTCCAATAAATAATACATTTTGGATGCGCCTTGGGCCTTGCATATTTTTTCCGCCTTGTCGTCCCAACTCTCTACGTCTAAAAGGTTTAGGTGATTTTCCATAAACGATGCCGACATCCATGAGCCAGATTTATCGATAAGACCCATCTCAACGCCCAAGTCGAGCAGTTCGCTAGTTCTGTCGAAGCCGATTCCATATCGAAGTGATGAAGTAAACTTTGTTCCCGGAATGCCTCCGGGGAGTGCTGCCGTGACTACACTCCATTCCGACTTCTGCCCGATTGGCTTAGCATCGCTTTCCACCTCTTTCCACGGATAGAAATAGGTGCATTGAACATTGACGTCGGCCTGATAACGTAAACCCATACCGCCTTTAGGAATATATTTCTTACCTTTTGGACTCTGATTTTCCATCAGATGACAAATAACAATAACAATACACTTATTGATTGAGATGATGCTTGCATTTCGCCGGAAGAACTTAGGTAATAGTTTAGCTGTTTCCGCGCGTTGCTGGTCACTCATCGTTCCTTCCATCTCGGCCTGAGACGAAAAGGAAGACGCCGAATCAATAATCACGACACATCCGGGGTCGTCGCGCAATACCATCTCATCAATCGAAAGAAATTCGGCAGCATTCAAAATCTTGGATGAGCGGGTGATAGCCCCTTCATCGTCGCGCTCTGCCGGTTCGCTCCCGATAATTTTGAACTTGGAGCGGTCCAATCCCTTAATACCTAATAGGTCGCGCTGCTTAAGTCTTGCTTCGATATTGTTGTAATAGATATTTCGCCCGCCGAATTCCGGCTTTTGAGCGTTCGCGGCAAAATTGAGTGTTGCCGTTGTTTTCCCGCACTTTTCAAGGCCCGACATAATAACTGTGGAGCCTTCAGGAATACCATCTCCCAGCGCGATATCGAATGACGGCGAAATTGGAATAACCTGAATCTTTTCCAGCGAGAAGTTTTCCCCGCTTGTAATTACATTTCCAAAATTCTTGATAATCTGAGACGAAATAGAATCGTCCCCGGCAGTTGCCTGCGCTTTTTTCTTAGCCATCGTCTAACTCTCTAAGCTTTGATAGGATACCCGCCTTACCGGCATCGGCCTTTTCGCGCGGGAGAACATCCGCCTCAACAATATCTAAATTCTTTTCCTTCGGGAGCATTGCAAGTTCCTTATCAAAGTGTTCAAGAAGAAATTTAGCAAGAAGCGAATAAACCCAATGCATCTTATTGAGGACGGCAAAAATCACTTCGGCGGGATACTTCTTGAGAAGTTGGTTCGCGCGGAATAGCTGAAGCATGAATTTATCGTGCCATTCCGGAACGTTCCAAAATTGGTCTGGAAGCCTTTTTCCCGCTTTCTTAGCCTGTCTGTCACACATCATTTCGGCGAGTTTTTGGGGCGGCGTAACCGGTCCAAGGTCAGTAAAATCTGATGTGAGTTTGGTTTTCCGCGTTTTCTTTCTTACGGGTTTTTTATCAGACATTGTTTTACAATTTCATCATCTAGCGTTTTAGCTGTCGTTTTATCGATGATAAGCTCCGGGCATTTCCACCAAGTACACCTTACAACATCGTTATCTAAAACCCCGGCAATCAGGAATTGATAGGTCGGCGATGTTCCCGCCCCAAAATAGACGCCCGCCCCTTTAGATAAATAGTAGCCTGCGGCGTTGTCGGGCATTTTCTCGATATGAGAACGAAACTGAAGATACATACCAACAATTCGAAGACCTGTCTCTTCAATATACTCTTTGAGACGCAACCACGAATTCTTTTGTTCTAGTCCGGGCCGATTATCGTCTTCAAAAACAGAAAACCCGTTAGATAGCTTAGCTACCCAACGGGTGTTGTCTTCAAATCGACCGCGAACGTAGTCGTCTTCTATCATTGAGACTTTCGCGCGGGACGAATACATTTCTCGAAGTCCGGATTTCTGGTAGATGGCTTATTTTCATCGGAAAACTGCGATGCCGCTTCTGTCATAACCACAACGCCCTTATACTTCTTATCTTTGACAAGCAGTGTTTCAAAATGGCCTTCTGATGGCGGCTTCGCCTCAGCAACTTCTGCTGCCGCAGGCTTGATTTTTTTGATATAGGCGGAAACACGCTTTGTTTCAATACTGAGGTGTTCGGCAATTTCCTTCGGCTTCAACTCTTGATATTTTGCCTCAATAAAGGTTTTTTCAACCAATGAAAGTTCTTTGCTCATTATTGTTTCTCGTTATATTTGCGTTGGGCGTTGCGAAGATAGGAAGCGTTCTTAGTTTTGAGAAAATCCAAGTACGAACTGAATACGGTCTCGTCGACCTTTTTGTATTCAAAGTGATTCCGGCCATACTCGGTCACGCGAACATTCGCTTCGCTTCCCCAAGGGTCAAACAAAGTTCCGTTAGGAGATATTTTGACATAGTAGCGGGCAAAGTCCTGATATTGCTCTTTTTTGCAATAAGACTTCAATTGGGCCGGGTCGATATCCGCCGCCCATTCGGTATAGCCAAAAGCATCGGGAGTTTCTGGCTCTGTCTCGTTGGAGACGGTATTTTCTTTTTGGTTGAAGATAGGCATTTTTATTCCGGAATAGAAATAGTATGGAGAATAGTGACGCTTTCGCCGTCGATTTGACGTTGCTTAATATCGCAGAGCATCACCTTAGCTTTTTCGGCGGTGCCGACAGCCATTTTCCCGCGTGTTTTGACAATATAAGAATGGTCGCCGCACAAAGCACATTCAGCGCGGAAAGAATTAGTTTCTGACTCGTCCGGTTTGACCGACCACAAATCTGCTAAAACCTCGTCGCATCCAGAACATTTTAGCAAAACGTGTTCGCCATCGATAAGACCAATTGGTTCGCGGGGAATAATGTCTTGCTTTACAAGAATAGTCATGGCTTTTCACCTTTGAGAATGTATTTCTGTTTTTGCTCCGGGGTCATTGTGGCAAGACTTTTATCGATTACATCGGAGTCTCGCCAGAAAGGTCGTTCGTAGTCTGGTTTTACGACGTCATAGCCGCTCTCCTTAAACTTGGAGTAGCCCTGCCTTTTCTTTTTCTCTTCTTCGCATCGGGCCTCATATTCGTAATGGCCCATTTTTTGGGTGTTGCGGTCGGCAAGGTGTTTGAGCGTTTTCGGGTCTTGATTCACGATTCCGTAAGGTGCGGTCGTAATAATGCGCTCTAACTTCTTTTTCCCGCAGTTTGGACATTTAACAAGTGGATTTTCGGACATTTTCTGAAAAACATCACGAAGTTCATTTTGACATGATATACATTGATAGTCGTACAAAGGCATTAAAGTTTACTCGCGATTCTTGCCACAATAGCGCTTCTAACGATATCGAGTTGATTTAGCTCTACGATAGAAACTCCCTCTACTCCCCGCAACTTTGCAATAACATCTGCTAATCCACTATTACCAATATCATATTGAGATAGGTCGCCCGTCACAATAACCTTGCTGTTCTGACCGGTTCGGGTCAAAAACATCTTGATTTCTTCGTAGGTTGCGTTTTGGAATTCGTCACCGATGATAAACGCATTATGGAAGTTTCTCCCCCTCATAAAGTTGAGCGGGACAACATCAATCTTGCGCTCTGTCATCAGCTTGATAACTTCATCCCGCCGAAAGTAGAGGGCCATCTCGTCCAAAAGCGGGACAAGGTAAGGATGAATTTTTTGATTGAGGTCGCCGGGAAGGAAACCCATCCCGTTCTGCGCGGATTCAACGATAGGCCGGGTGATAACTACCCGGTCAACGGTCCCTAAAAGTAGGGCTTGACACCCCATTGCAGTTGCGACGTGGCTTTTTCCGGAGCCTGCCGGACCAATAGCAAAAGTAATATCAGATTCGACGACTGCCCGAATATATTCCCGCTGATTATCAGTTTTCGGTTTCAGTTGATATCTCTGTTCCATCTTTTCCTCTTTGGACTGATGATGTTTTTGCTTCTTTTTTCGGTGAACGCGAGGTGGTCGTGGCATTATGAAGGTCCGTGTTGATGTAAGGTACGTCGCCTAGGTCGATTTCGCCGGTGAGATATTCCCGCAAAACGTGATACGCGGCAGTTTCAACAGACTGTTCAAGGCCGGTAAGTTCTCTTCCGGCCTTTTTACAAAATTCCGTATCTTGCGGCGTTTTTATCGAGTCGAAAAACTTAATAACATCAATTGCCGCTGTTATTCTGTTCGGAAACATAAACATTGATTCGCCGCCTGATGTTTTGGAGATTGTCATTATGGAATACAACCCCGTTGTAGTAGTAGGTTGTCAGTAGATTATCAGCGCTTTCCGTCAGCTTATCAACTCCCTGTTCCGTGTAATATTTTCCCGCGTCGTCTTTACAGAGACGCAGCAAGCCCTTCAGTGATTTCTTTCCGGGGTCAGTAATTGGGTCTTTTTCAATATCGCGTGATTCGCCGTTAACTTCAACGTAGGTGGCTTTAATGGCAAAACCAAGAGTATCGCGGGAATGATTACGCAAGATACCACCAACGCCGATAACTAGGTTTTCCGCCGCATAACCCATAAACTTCATCGTCTCAAGCATTGTCTTATATCTTTCAAGATACATCCCATCTCCATAAATCAATCGTACCTTGTCATTAAGGACTTTATAACCCTTGCTATTTATTGTATGCCCAAACTGTTCATCGAGAAGGCGCAAACAACCCTTTTCTTCCGGGGAGTTGAGAATTGCGCCGGGGTTGCCGCAGATAATATCAATAGGATTACCAGAATTTCCACAAATAGCTACTTGCCCCTTACGACGAACAACTAGCATTCCAGACGGGACAGACACGCAATAGATTTTACCTATGTATTTTTCAATTGTTTTAACAATATTTTGTGAGTCGGTAGAATCTTTGTTTATAATACTTAACGAATATGTATTAGAAAATTTTTCACTTCTAGTATCTTCAAATTCTGTGTATTTAGTTCTAATACCTGAGATACAGGCTATTTCTTGTATTTTTTTCGATACTTTATAGTTAGTTGTATCAAACTTAAATCGTTTAGATGTTCGAATTGTTCCATCCCAATATTTCGTTTCTTCAATAAATTGAGCGCCCCAATTACTATCAATTTGAGCAAGATTAATCCAATCAAAATCTTTAGAAACAAGAGTATTTATCCAAACATATATTTGTGTGTTTTTTGGGCGCGATGGTTCAATAGATACTTTATATTCAAAGTTTCCGTTTTGTAAAATCCATAATAATCTATCAACCTTGCGCTTTTTTGCAAAATTAAATCTCAAGACAAGATTTTGACCTTCTTCATATTTAGAAATATTAAAATTACTATTATACGAACCATCTGCTTGAAAAGCTATTTTTAATCTATCAAGCCAAGACAATTCTTGGTTGCCTAAAATATTTCCAGCAACAAGATGTTTTTTCATGTAGTGATAACTAATATCTTCTGCTTTTTCAACTTGTATTTTACCGTTTTTTCTATGTTCGTAAACCATTCTGTGATTAGGAGTTACAAGTAAATCAACATTATTTTTGAAGTTATTAAATCTAATCATATCTCCTGAATAATCTTCAGAATAATATGATGTTGGTTTTACCCAAGTAATAGATTTATCATAGTGAAACTGAGCAACTAAATCATCATTCGATAAATCTTTGAATGGTTTGAATCCAGACTGCGTTAGAATTTCTGTTTGGTCATCATAACAATCCGGACGAAAAACCGTCGTCCCCTCTCTAGTAAGGATTTGCGACTTGAGTTCGCCGCAAAACTTTGTCATGACGTCCCAAATATTGAATGTATCTGAGACGATACTGACGATGCCGGTCGGATACAAATTGAGCATCTGGCGAAACGCCTCAATCTCATTTTCCCGCCCGTAGCTACACATGACGGAATGTTCTGAGGCGGGAACACTCATCATGATGGGGTCGACAGCTTCATAATAATCTTTGGAGGCAAGATAGGCCGGAACCGTGTCAGACCCCATAAAGCTTAGCAGGTGGGCGATACCACTAATAGCCGCGCTTTCCTCGGAAGTATCTCCGCGATATCCGAAGTCGTGAACCATAAACGGAATCAAGAAATGCTTATTCTCATCAACTGTTTCGGCAAATGCTCGTTCTACTACCTTGCGGTACGCAAGACATTGTGTGGCAACGGTACAAGTATACCACAGCTTGAGTAGTAGACTTTCTACGAACCCGACGCACCAAGCAAACTCTGGTTCCGTATTGGTAATCGTCATCAAGACGTTTTTGACCGGGACAACCGTGCCTTCAGGGACTGCCTTAATTTGAAGGGGCCAGTAGCCTAGCTTTGCCAGCGAGCGAATCTTGATTTTTACGTCATCGGGGACGTTTCCTAAAATCGCCGCCGAAACCTCAATGAACTGCTCAGCATTTTCCCGCGTAATTGGTTTGGTCAAGTATTCCCTAATGTAGTATTGCAAACCAAAGAAAACAACTTCGGAAAACTTCTTATCGGAACGCGCAGTGAGGTAGCTGTAGACCTTGGTGGTGCCGGGGGCGTAGGCACGCATGTGTGACATCTTATAGACGTCAGTTTTCAGTAATAGATTATGATTCATTAAAACCATCCTTTAGGAAATTGACCTAATACAAATGATGATTCTTGCTTAAGGTACTTATGGACCGCCCTATTAAAGGCTTTCATTGCTGATTTATAAGTCTTGAAGATTTTTCTGCCTTGACCGGGACTATAGGCATACCAAGGATAGATTTCGTCATAAATATACGATGGAAGCATAGATGGTTTATCAAATGCGTCTGCATAGGCGCACTCCCAATACCACTTTCCAGATAGGAATTGCGGACGTTTTTTGCTTAGATATTCAATTCGTTTTTCATCGATGAGATGCAGCATCATCAAATTCCTGACCGCTTGATAAGGTCAGATGACGACCTAATTTTCTCACCAAGACCATCCACCAATTCAATTCGAAGTTGTTCGCATACCGCTCTTTCCGGGATTTCCGAAGCGAATCGGTCGCCGCCTTTTGCGAATATAATACCGAAGCCCGACCAAGCATCTGCAATTTGTTTGATAGTTTCGCAGACCGAACCATCTTCGTCGATAGCCTCATAGGTGAAATTCACCATATCTAAACAGGCTATAATACGTCGCCGGTCAGACGCCGACATAAAAGGTTTGCCCTTTTTAGCCGCGCACTGTTTATCATTATTTACGATAACCGCGAGAAAGTCGCCTAAACGTGCTGCCTGCTCCAAGTATTCAATATGACCAACATGAAGCGGGTCGAAGTAGCCAGACGCAATGACTAGGCTCATTATTTGTTTTCCTCTAACGTAAAACCGTCTGTTGTTTTGACCTGTAAAGAAAACAAGCTATTGAGAGCGTTACATTTAGGGCATCTTGCCGGGTACGTCCCATTGCCCATTATTGTTGGTTCATGAATCATTTGGCCCTCATGACCTTCCCATCCACAGCTAAGACACCTCATATTGCTTTGATAAGTAAATCGCGGGGGAAAGCCAGTTATTGCCTCCGGGATAACCGCCTTGACTTCAGCAAGACTTTTCGCGGCAAACGGCTTTATCTTGTTCCAGCAGTCAACGCAGCATCCGAGAGATGGATAGCCTTTCATAGTTACAAATCTGTAAGCAAATTCAAGCCCTGCTAGATATAGAGGTTTGTCATAGTTTTTATCGCCTTTGCGGTGGTGTCGCCCATTTCTTGTTCTGACGGCGCAACCGCCATTTTTCCCGCATATTTTACAGGTTCTAATGGATTCGCGGCTAAAAATCAATCTCCCGTACTGGTTAGCTTCGGCGACCAAAGAAGCAATAAAAGCGGATTCTTCGTTTAATAATTCAGGAAATTCGCTTCTAGCAGCGATTCTTTTCTTCGCTTTGTCAACTTCTTGCTGAAGTTCTTCCCCGCACTTCCCGTCCAAAACAACAAGTTCGTCGTCGGTTAGCCTATAGGTTTTCAAACTATTCTCCAATCATTATAAGTCGCGCAATCGTGATACATTATCTTTGAATAGGCGAGCTTTGGAAGCCATCATCCATTGTTCGTTACAGTTATATACACAATTGTCGATTTTGAATAAAGAAGCTGACCATTGAGAAAATGGGAATTCGCCGTAAAAATAGGTAAACTTATCAAACCCTAGATTATTTTGATAGGACATTCACATCTCCATTTATCATCGATAGACTCGTTATCGTCGAACAACACACACTCTCGAATCATTCCGGAATACTGAAAGGCAGATAGGCGGGAGATTGCACGCAAAATACTACCTTCGTCCCGCGCGGTTACGAACGAGCTAATTGTACCATCCGAAGTCTTGCAAAGGCACTCTTCGGCGATTCGCCGGAAGTCGAGGCTATCCGTCTTGGCAAACTTAGCATGAAACTCAAGATACTTATAAGACCGGGGAGGTTTAGCCTTTCCAAGAATCAGTTCGAGTTTTCGCCGTAAGATGTTCCCGCTAAAAGCTTTGCATTTTTCAAGCATTTCGGACAGTGCCGACTCATAGGTTCCCCGGTGAAACTTTTTAGTCATCATCTGACGCGGCAGACTTGACCCGCTATCCCTTTCAATGAAAACGGGCTTTACAGAGGCGGATTCGCATTGAGCGGCAAATTCCACGTCTGAAAGCCCGGTAACGGTGATATGGTATTCAAATAGACTAAAATTGGTCAAAGTCTGCCCTTTTTGCTTCAATGTACATTCTATCGCGGTCGATATGAATCTTATCAACTATAAAATCTTCAATATGTTGTCCGATATATAGTTCTTGGACAGTTAACGTATCGCTGAAAATAACATTCTCCAATTTATTCAACGATTCTTTTAGTGTTTCAACTGCCTTTTCTGTTGGATAAATCTTCTTTTCTATGTTACCAAGTTTCCAAAGTCTGATTTTTTTTCATTGTACACTCATCACTTTCACTCTACTGTTTTGTTTAATGTCTTGATAAGAATTTGTCGTATAAATCACATCGATAGGACCATCCAGCAACACATCAACGCCCTGACTAAAGATTCCGTGCGTTACGCACAAGTAAATCATCATCACGCCGCGTTCTCGGAGGGCTTTCCCTAGCTCAATAAAGGTACGTCCCCCGTCACATATATCATCCACAATGATGAATCGGTCAACCTCTAAATTCCCCGGA
>JACCDG011446369.1_pt1 | contig 46349 bp, 43 predicted proteins | sample 7442471 | NCBI WGS metagenome assembly JACCDG01 (sample SAMN15323444, study PRJNA562643) | freshwater metagenome | isolation source: river surface water | place: USA:Blue River Watershed | collected 2017-08-17
ACAACGCAGCCGTGATCAAATCCCCGGGCCCGCTTTGGACGCAGCGGGACGCCGCGTTCACCCGCTTGGTCGACGTGAACTTGCGTGGAGTGGCGAATGTGATCCGCCACTTCGTGCCCGCGATGGTGCAGCGCGGATCCGGGGTGATCGTGAATCTGTCCTCCGGCTGGGGCCGGAGCGTGTCTCCTGATGTTGCTCCCTACTGCATGTCGAAGTGGGGCATCGAAGGACTCACCAAGGCGCTCGCTGCTGAGTTGCCGGCAGGAATGGCAGCCGTGCCGCTGAATCCCGGGGTGATTGATACCGACATGCTGCGAACGGTCTGGTCGGGTGGGGCAGCGGAGTACCCCAAAGCGGAGGTCTGGGCCAAACGGGCCGCGCCTTACCTTCTCTCGCTCAGCGCGCGCGATAACGGTCGCTCACTGAGCGTACCTGGAGCGGAGGACTGAGCAATGTCCGAGCCCTTGATCCTCGCCTCGGCTTCGCCGCGGCGCCGTGCCTTGCTCACGCACCTCGGTTGCCCCTTCACCGTGGTCGAAGCCCGCGTGGTGGAGGACGAAGATCCGCGCCTCGATCCCCGCATCATGGTCGCCCGCAACGCCGCGCGAAAGGCGGACTGGGTCGCCGCCCAGCATCCGGATGCCTGGGTGCTCGGTGCCGACACCACGGTGTGCATCGACGGACATGCCCTCAATAAGCCGGCTGACCTCACCGAAGCCCGCGCCATGCTCCGACGCCTTTCGGGGCGCACCCATTCCGTCTTCACGGGCCTTGCCCTGCGTAGGTTCGATCGCGGCGTCGCGTGGGACGCCACCGATACGTGCGACGTGACCTTCCGGGAGCTGGACGAGTCACGGATCGATCGCTATCTCTCTCTCGTGCATGTACTTGACAAGGCTGGAGCCTACGGAATCCAGGATCATGGAGAGCTGATCATCGCGGGTCACACGGGCGAGGTGGCGACGATTATGGGACTTCCGCTTACTCTGACGAAACACTTGCTGACGAAGGCGGGTCTCCTGACCTAATCTCTCCGACTGCATGGCCTCTCCCTCCACCGCAAACAAGCCGCGTCGCCTTGGGCGTCGTTGGGTGTGGCCGCGATGGTCGCGCGATGACGATACGCGCTCGGTGCAGATTGGTGTCGTTGCGACGCTCCTGGTTCACCTCTTACTCCTGCTCGCGCTGCCTTACCTGCTGCGGCGGACGGCGGAGTCCGGGTCGGTGAAGCCGGCGGATAAGACCTTCAACATCGAACTGGCGCCGGAGGAGCCGGAAGTCCCGCTCACGGAGGCCAAGCCGCCGGCCAAGCCGTTCAAGTTTGTGGAAGTGAATCCCGATGCGCCGGACAATCCCCCGGACCAGACGGAGAACTTTGGGGCGCAGAACCAGCAGGTCGCGCAGGAGAAGCCCACTCCTGACGGGAAGAGTGACACGCCCGCCTTGGAAGGGGACAAACAGAAGCAGAGCACCGCGATCGTCTCGGGCCGCCTCCAGCCTCCGGAGCCTCCCTCGCGCCTCGCGCAGCCGGAGCCGGCACCGACGCCGCAGGAGGCGGTGCCGGCTCCGAACCAGAAGGTGGCTCAGGCCCCGATTCCCGGTTTTGAGAAAGTGGAGGGTGAAGATGCCGATTCCATCGGCAGTACGATCGCGAAGATTCCGCCGCCCGGGACCAAGCGCGGTCCTGAGGAAGTCGACGGCAGCCCGGACATCCGGGAGGTAGTCGCGTTCAACGGCCAAGTGGTGCGGATCGATCCGCGCCGTCCGCAGGACCGCGAGCGCGTCGCGCAGCGCAATGCCCGGCCGGCGTTTCTCCGCGATAATCAGCTCGGCACGCAGAACATCGGTCCGGTGGCGTACAACGCGAAGTGGAGCGAGTACGGTGCGTACCTCCAGAAGCTGATCGAGACGGTGCAGATTCAATGGGAGCGTCTAATCGTACAGAGCTCGGTGTACCCCCCTCCGGGCACCATCGTACGCGTGACTTTCATCATCAATGACAAGGGCGACATCACCGACATCGCTCCGGGTGATGGAGAGGCGCCTCTGCAAGCCAAGCGCGCCTGCGTGAGCGCGATCACGGCCCGCGCTCCGTACGGCAAGTGGAGCGACGACATGGTCGCGGTGCTCGGTCACGAGCAGGAGATGACCTTCACGTTTTACTACAATCCGTGATGCGGGCTGGAGCGAATGTTGCGCGCGCGTTGCCGCTGGGTCCAGGGGTGGAGTACCTGACGGGGGATCCCAATGGACTCTTTGCGTTGGCGAAGCCGGAAGGAGTGCTTTCGCACCCGAATCGGTCCGGCGACGAGGCGCGTTCGTTGCTGACGGGATCCTATCGCCTCGACGGCGAGTGCTTTGAGTGGCGATCGACCCCTGGCGGTGAACCGACGCGAGCCTACTTGCTCAACCGACTCGATTCCGGCACTTCCGGCGTGATTCTCTTGGCGAGTTCCGCAGAGCTCGCCGCCGCCTTGCGGGATCATTTCCGGAGCCAACGCGTGGCGAAGCATTACGCTGCGCTGGTGTTCGGGGCGCCGACTCCGGCGGTGCAGGTGTGGCGTGACCGCCTCGCCGTGCGCAAGGAAGGCGGCGTCGTGCGAACCGAGACGGCGGGAAATATCCCGGCGGAGTCGAGGGTCCGGGTTTTGAAGATCACCCCGGGGAATCCCCCGCTGGCCCTGATTGAGTTGGAGCCCCGGACGGGACGGAGTCACCAACTGCGGGTGCAGTGCGCCAGCCGGCATCTACCGATCGTCGGAGATGCGACCTATGGAAACTTTCGCCTAAATCGCGAGTTTGCGCGAGAGTCCGGAGAGCGCCGGATGTTCCTGCACTCTGCCGAGACGACGTTTGAGTACGCGTGGAAGGGGCGGAGGCACCGCTTCACCGCGCGGGCCCCGCTGCCCGAGAGCTTCTCGCGGGCGTTGCGGGGATGATTGGCGAGCGCGCTTAGGCGCGGCGCCCCTTGAAGGTCAGCTCGGCGACGCCGCTCTTGTCGAGCTGTCCGATGCCCAGTGCGACCATGCGCTCGAACTGGAGCTTGGTGGCCGCTGAGAGCGGAAGATTCAGTCCGGCCTCGACGCCCATGGCCCAAGCGATGCCGGAGTCCTTCGCGGCGTGTGCGCCGGAGAAGTAGCAGTCGTGGGCTCGGTTCTGCATGTCTTCGCCGTCCGTCTTCAGCACCTGCGAGTTCGCTCCGGTCTGGGCGAAGACCTCGCGCAGCATGTCGAGATCGAGCCCGAGGGCCTGACCGAGCCCGAGGCCTTCGGCGAGGCCGGCGGTGTTGATGTTCATGACCATGTTGACCAGCGCCTTGACCTGAGCGGCTTGGCCGGCGGCGCCGATATAGCGCGGAGTGTGGGAGAGTTTTTCCAGGACCGGCAGGACGCGATCGTAGACCGCGCGCTCGCCGCCGCACATGAGGTACAAAGTGCCGGCGCGGGCTTGGGGGATGGACGAGGCCATGCATCCCTCCAGGGCGTCGGCTCCGGCGGCGCGGGCGCGCCGGGCGGTTTCGACCTGCGTCTTGGGCGAGAGCGTCGCGCAGTTGATGAACGTCCGCCCCTTCGCGCCAACCAGCAGCGAGTCGCCGGCCTCCGCGAAGACGGCGAGCTGCGCCGCGTCGTCGGTTACGACCGTGATGATGACGTTGGCGGCCGCAGTGACATCCGCGAGGGTCTTCGGTGCGAGGCAGCCCAGCTCTTGGGCGAGCGCCTGAGCGCTCGGCGCGTGGACGTCGTAAACGGCGGTTACGGGAAACCCGCACTCATGCAGGCGGCGGGCCATGTTGGCACCCATGCGGCCAACTCCGACGAAGGCAATTTTCTCAGGCATTGGAGGATGTTTTGGATTGAATGACGTCTTCGAGACTCGCCCGCTCGTTGCGCGGGGCGAAGAAAGGATTGTGGCGTTTTTCCTGACTGACCGTCGTCAGCGGACCATGGCCGGGTGCGAGCACGGTGTCCTTTGGCAGGGTGAGGATCTTGCTGGACGTGTTCTGGTACTGCTGACCGAACGCCGTCGCGCTTCCACCCATGGAACCGGCGAAGAGACTGTCGCCGACGATCGCGAGCGGCCAGCTCAGCCCCGTGACGTAGAACGTGGTCATTCCCGGCGAGTGTCCGCTGGTCCGGATCGTCTTGATGGCAAGCTCGCCGATGTGGAAGTAGGCTCCCTCCGCGAACTGGCGAAAGCCAGGGCGGGGCAGCGGCTCCAGCGGATGGGTCCAGACCTCGGCGCCCGTCGCCTCGACTAGGGTGTCGAGGGCGGCGATGTGGTCATCGTGTGCGTGCGTGATGAAGAGGTAGTGGACCTTGAGCTTCTCGGCGCGGATGAAGTGGAGCAATTCCTCGCAGGATGCTCCCGTATCGAAGATGGCAGCGACGCGGGTCTTCGGGTCCCACACGAGGTAGTTGTTCACCCGCATGTCACCACAGTCGGTGTTGAACATCGCGAAGCCGCGCGGAAAGTTCGGGGTCTTGGGATACCAGGCGTTGCGGGCGAGGTCCTCGAGCGGGTTGGGCGCGAGCCGGAGATGGCGCGCGACGCGGCGAATCACGGCGATGTTGACCTTGCCGGATTTGACGGCCGCGAGATCGTCGGCCGAAACGCCGGCTCGCTCGGCGAGTTCGGCGTCGGAGATATGCAGCCCACGCTGCGACTTGTTGATGATGTCGGCGAAGCCGTCCTCGATCGCGATCTTGCCCATGGAGGAACCTACGCAAAGGCAGGCTTAACTTTAAGCAAGCCTAGTGTTGCTCATTCGCGTTTCGACGGACACCACAACCGAATGAGCTCGGCATCCTACCTTCACTCCCTGTTCGGCTTGGACGGCAAAGTCGCCGTCGTCATCGGCGGCACCGGAGAATTGTGCGGCGCGATGGCGGGTGGCCTGGCCGCCGCTGGCGCGGAGGTGGTGCTGGTGGGGCGCAACCCGGAGAAGGCGCAGGCTCGTCTCGACGCGATCGCGAAGGCGGGCGGACGCGGCTACTTCGTTGCCGCGGAGGCGAGCAGTCGCTCCGACCTCCAGAGTCTGCTGGCGGAGGTGCTGAAGCGGTCGGGCAGAATTGATATTGTGGTGAACGGCGCCGGAACGAATTCGGCGACCCCCTTTCTGGATATCTCCGACGATGAGTTCGACCGGATCATCGCAGTGAATATTCGCAGCGTGTTCTTGGGCTGTCAGATCTTTGGACGGCACCTCGTCGAACAGGGCCAGGGTGGCTCGATCATCAATCTCGGCTCGATGTCTGGGCTCGTGCCGCTGTCGCGCGTCTTCACCTATTCCGCGACCAAGGCGGCGGTGCATAATCTCTCCAAGAACCTCGCTCGCGAGTGGGCTCCGAAGGGCGTGAGGGTCAATACCCTCGTTCCCGGCTTCTTCCCTGCGGAGCAGAATCGCAAGATTCTCTCGCCGGATCGGGTCGCGAGCATCATGGGGCACACCCCGATGAAGCGTTTCGGCGAGGCGCGCGAACTGATTGGCGCCACGCTGCTGCTCGCCAGCGCGAACGCCGGTGGGTTCGTCACGGGTGCCGAGATCGTGGTCGATGGCGGATACCACGCCATGTCGATCTGAGCACGATCCCCTGAGGGCTCCGGCATCGTCCTGCCCCGGGCGCATTCCGGATTCTCGCTGCGCCGCGCGTGACGCGCGCGCTCGCCCAACGAAAAGGCCGCGACCAGAAAAGGGTGGAGTCAGCTTGTGTAGGGTGGTGTATAAGAAACACTTTATACACTTTACCGCCCCGGAAAGTCCCTTGCGATCTAGTTACTGCCGGTATTTTTTAATAATCACTATGGGCTTCAGTGATAAATTAAAGGATCTGGAAAAGCGTAAGGCCGAATTGGTCGCGCGGGAGAAGGAGTTGAGCTCGGAGCGGACGGCGGCGCTGCGTCGCCTGCCCTCTGACTTCGGCTTCTCGACGCTCGAGGCCTTCGTTGGGGCGTTGCGCGAGGCGCATCGCGGCGCTGGAAAGGGACGTGGTCCGGGTCGTCCGCCTGGCAGCCCGGGTCGTCGTCGCCGGGCGAAGATCACCGAGGAGACGCGCGCGGCCGTCCGCAAGCTCGTGGAGAGCAACAAGACCGGCGCAGCGATTGCGAAGGAACTGAAAATCTCGCTCCCCTCGGTGCAGAACATCAAGAAGAGCCTTGGCCTGGTGAAGGCCCGGGCGAAGTCGGGGAGCTGAAGCACTCGCCGAGCGTCGCTCTGGTAAGGGCGGCGCTCGTGGGGTGTCGGCGGGAGTGTCCGCTCGGCGTCAGTAGCGGGCGAGGCTGGGGTCGATGCACTCGGCCCACTCATGAATGCCGCCGGCTACGTTGCACACCCGCGGCAAACCGCGGGCCCGCAGGTATTCGGTCACGCGCAGGCTCCGGCCCCCGTGGTGGCAGTGGATCAGAAGCAGCTGATCGGTGGGCAGCGTTTCGAGCTGGGTCGGGATCTGCTGCATGGGAATGAGCCGTGCCTCGGGAATGCGGCAGATCGCGGCCTCGTGCGGCTCGCGGACATCGATCAGGCAGACCTGTGCGGCGTGCTCGCGGAGCAGGCGGGCAGCTTCCTGAACCGGAATCTCCAGCGGAGGGGAAGGATCGGTGGGCAAGGACATGGATGAAGATAGCGGCTGTAGAGGCGGAGATGGAACCAGGTCGCACGTCGCGCCGTACTCGGCTGCATCCAGCGCGTCGGACGACACGCGGCGACACTCCGGACAGGCGGGGTCGCGGGGCAGACGCACGCAGCGCGTGCGGGCGGTCCGCGCATCGAAGGTGAGGTACTGCCCCAGCAGCGACTCGCCGAAGCCGATGATCAGCTTCAGTGCCTCGAGGGCCTGCAGACTGCCGATCACCCCGCACGTGGCGCCCAGAACGCCCGCCTCACCGCACCCCGGCACGGCCCCGGGAGCAGGGGGGCGAGGAAAGAGGCAGCGGTAGCAGGGGCCCCCGAGATGCGGCGCGAACACCGAGACGGATCCCTCGAACATGAACACGCTTCCGTGGACGAGAGGACGTCGGGTCCGGACCGCCGCATCGTTGTTCAGGTAACGTGCTCCGAACGAGTCCGTCGCATCGATGATGACGTCATACTCGGTGAAGATCTCCAGAGCGTTCGCCGCGGTGATGCCCTCGGGGTGCCCGCAGAGCTGGACGTGAGGGTTGACTTGCCGGAGCCGCACGAGCGCAGAGGACACCTTCGCCTCCCCGATTTGGGTGTCGTCGTGCAGCAATTGCCGTTGGAGATTGTGCGGGGCGACCCGATCAAAGTCGGCGATTCCGAGGGTGCCCACTCCGGCGGCGGCGAGGTACAGCGATACTGGGCTTCCCAGCCCCCCGGCGCCCACGACGAGAACCTTCGCCTGCCGGAGACGCTGCTGGCCCTCCGGTCCGACTTCGGGGAGCAGCAGGTGCCGACTGTAGCGGCTGAGTTCGTCGGGGGAGAGCAGGGCCATGTGGCGGACTGACTGACCAAGACGTCAGGTTGAGGACGTGGTGCAAATGGAAATTGCGCGCGTCGCCTGACCCCTTCGATACTTGGCGGCATGCCGCAGCAGTTTGTTGTCATCATCGCCGGAGGGCGGGGCGAGCGTTTCTGGCCGCTCAGCCGTCGGGCGCGTCCGAAGCACCTGCTTGAGGTGATCGGCTCGGGATCGCTGTTGGACCAGACGCTGCGCCGCGTGGCGCCGTTGGTACGGCCGGCAAACACGTTGATCATCACCAGTGCAGAACAGGCGCGGGCCCTGCGGGCGGCTTGTCCGAGTCTGCCGAAGGAGAATATTGTGGTCGAGCCAGCGGGGCGGAATACGGGTCCAGCGGTGGCGTTGGCGGCGGCGTTGATTGCCGCACGCGACCCGCAGGCGACCTTTGCCGTGCTGCCGGCGGATCATGTGGTGCGGGATGTGCGGGCGTACCGACGCGATCTGAAGGCAGCGTTCGCGGCGGCGGCCACGCGTCAGGTCTTGGTGACTCTGGGAATTCGACCGACCGTCCCCGCGACGGGCTTTGGTTACATTCGGTGTGGCGCGCGATCGATTCGCGTGGGCGGTCGTTCCTTTGCCCGGATCGAGCGTTTCGTGGAGAAGCCGCCCCTCGCTGCGGCGCGGCGATACCTTGCCGCCGGTCATTACCTCTGGAACGCCGGGATGTTCGTCTGGCAGGTAGAGTCGCTCGCCGCCGCCTTTCGCGCGCATGCTCCCGCCCTTTGGGAGACCTTCGAGCCCCTGCGCGTTGCGTTGGCGACGGGAGGTCCGCGGCAGGTGAAGGCGGCGATGGACGCGGCCTATGCCCGCGTCGAGCGGATCTCAATCGATCACGCTTTGCTGGAGAAAGCGTCGACGGGCGTCGTCCTGCCGGCGTCGTTCGACTGGGATGACGTCGGCTCGTGGGCCGCCGTGGGGCGTCACATGGCGGCGGACGCATCGGGGAATCGCGTCTCCGGCGATGGTGTCGTGGTCGATGGCCGCGGCAATCTGGTGATTGCCTCGCCCGGACGGGTGGTGGCGCTTCTGGGGATGGATGATTGCGTGGTGGTGCAGACGGACGATGCCACTCTGATCATGCCGCGGGCGCGGGCTGAGCAGGTGCGCAGCGTGGTGCAGCAGTTGGAGCGGAAGCCGTCCCGCGCTCGCTGGCTCTAGGTGGAGCACGTTGTCCCTCACGCGAAGCCATGCGTTGCCTCGGAATCGACCACGGTGCGAAACGGATTGGGCTGAGCTTCGGCGATGAGCTCGGTGTGGCCACGCCCTTGCCTGCCTTGCGGGAAATGGATGAAGCGAAGGCCTTGGAGGCGCTCGGAGCGCTGATTCGGCAACGGCGTATCACGGAATTGGTCGTTGGTTGGCCGCTCAACATGGATGATTCGGTCGGCCCCAAGGCCAAGGAGGCCGAACGCTTTGCGGAGCGGCTTCGCGGGGCCTTCGGCTTGCCGGTGCATCTGGTCGATGAACGACTGACCTCGGCGGAGGCGGAATCGACGATTCCCAAGCAGAAACTTCGCGACCTGCGGTCCAGCGGCATCATCGATTCGCGTGCCGCGACGCTGATCCTGCAGGATTTCCTCAATCAACGCTTCCCGGAGTCGGCCGCCCCGGACGTGTGACGCGGCCCGATTTGGGCAGGGAAGACACTCGACCGAAGTCCGGCGAGTCGCTAGCTCCGGGAGAGTGCAAGCCGCTGCTCCCGACGCGCCCGAGTCCACCGTCCCGGTTCAACGCTGGAAGGCGGTGTGTGCCTATGACGGCACCTCGTTCGCCGGTTGGCAGAGCCAGCCTGGCGGGACCAGCCTGCAGGACGTGATCGAGGCGCGCTTGAGGGTGCTCGCGAAGGGGCTGGTTCGCGTTCACGCGAGCGGTCGCACTGATGCGGGCGTGCACGCCCGCGGGCAGGTGTTCCACTTTGACCTCCCGTGGCGGCACGGCGCGGAGCGCTTGCTCGCGGCGCTGCGGGTGGGCCTGCCACCGACGATCCTGATCAAGTCGATCCGTCCTGTCGCGAACGACTTTCACGCGCGCTTTTCGGCGACCGGCAAGCGTTACGAGTATCATCTCTATCTCGGGCATCCCGATCCTTTCATCCGGCCCTACGTGTGGCCGCTGGATCGTCCGTCTGCCCCCGACTTTGCGGCCATGCGGAAGGCGGCCAAGGTGTTGAGGGGGCGACACGACTTCGCGGCGTTTTCTGCGTTCACCGGAGAGGAGAGGGAAGATACCGTTCGAACGCTCCGTCGGCTGGAGGTCGTGCGGCGCGGCCGGCGGGTGACGCTCGTGGCCGAGGCGGACGGATTCCTCTACAAGATGGTGCGGAGTTTGGTCGGTGCGCTGGTCTCCGTGGGCTTCGGGAAACTGACCCCGGAGGACCTCCGGCGTTTTCTCGATGAGGGGCGCCGCACCCCGGCGGTGGAGACTGCGCCCCCGCAGGGCCTCTTCTTGGTCCGGGTGGATTACCCCCGGGTAACCCCAAAGCGGGTGAAGGCGGTGAAGCGTGCCAAGCCGCGTGGCTGAGGGAGGGCTCCGCGCGCTCAGGACCGCGGCGCGGTCGCTGCACGGTCGGATGCGAGCGGAGTGGGGCAAGGCAGCGAAGGCAGGGCTGGCCGGCGTGTCGGACGTCGTGTTCCCTCGCGTCTGCGTGTCTTGTCGCGGTCCCGTGGCGGACGACACCGGATTTCGGCATCTCTGCTCCGAGTGCAGTGCCGCCTTGGCAAGAATCCGCCCACCCGCGTGCCGGGTGTGCGGCCACCCCTTCTGGGGCGTGGTGGAGGGCGATCGGACCTGTGGGCATTGCGACCGGCTTGTCCCCTGTTTTGGATCAGGAGCCGCCGCCGTGTTGCTTCGCGGGTCGGCGCGCGCGCTGGTCATCGAACTGAAGTATCACGGGGGTCGCCAGGTCCTCGAAGACATGGCCAAGCTGGTACGAGAAACGCCGCACCTTGTTGATCATGTGAAAGATGCGCTGTTGGTGCCCGTGCCCCTGCATCCCCGTAAACAACGGGAGCGAGGTTACAATCAAAGCCATTTGATCGCAATAATACTCGCCCACAGTGCGGGAGGGGTGACGCGGGTGCAGCCTTTGTTGCGAAGAGTGGTCGATACCGTGACGCAAACGGCCTTCGACCGGAAGCGGCGCCAGGCAAACCTCAAAAATGCCTTTGCACTGGCTTCTGGTGCGACCATCGTCTCGGGCGCACGCTACGTGCTTGTCGATGACGTCTTCACCACAGGTTCCACGCTCAACAGTTGTGCCGGTGTCCTCCGCGAAGCGGGGGCGGTGAACCTTGATGTCGTGACTTTCGGCCACGGTTAACGCCCTGTCCGCTCTGGATCGTTTTACTCCCCGTATGTCGCTTTTTAGCAAGCCGAAGTACTCCACCGTGGTGGTGAAGAAGAAGGATATCCCGAAGGGGTTGTGGACGAAGTGTCCGCTCTCGGGAGAGATCGTCTTCAACAAGGAACTCGAAGCTAACCAGATGGTGGTGCCAAAGAGTGGCTATCACTTTCCGATTGGTGCGCGTCAGCGGATTGAGGCGCTTTTTGATGCGGACACCTTCGTTGAGTCGGATGCCAGCGTGCGTTCGGCGGATCCCCTGAAGTTTGTCGATTCCCAAGCCTATCCGGATCGCATCAAGAAGTACGAGAAGGAGAGCGGTCTCAAGGAAGCGGTCGTGTGTGGCATTGGGGCGATTGAAGGCATTCGCGTCTCCGCTGCGGTGATGGATTTCCGCTTCTGCGGCGGAGCGATGGGCTCGGCGGTCGGCGAGAAGATCACGCGAGCGGTCGAGGCGGCGATTCGGGAGAAGATCCCGTGCATCATCTTCAGTGCCTCGGGCGGAGCGCGCATGCAGGAGGGTATCTTTTCGCTCATGCAGATGGCGAAGACGAGTGCGGCCCTGGGGCGGCTTTCGCAGGCGGGCTTGCCTTTCATTTCGGTCCTGACGCATCCGACGATGGGTGGGGTCACGGCCAGCTTTGCGACCCTTGGCGATCTCAACATCGCGGAGCCTGGGGCCCTGATCGGTTTCGCGGGTGCGCGCGTGATCAAGGAGACCACGAAGCAGACCCTGCCGGCGGGTTTCCAAAGCGCGGAGTTTCTGCTGAAGCATGGCCTGATTGATCAGATCGTGAGCCGGCTGGAGATGCGTTCGCACCTGGCCGGTGTGCTGTCGGCGCTTTATCTGAAACGGAAGCCGCAGCGCCCCTCGAGCTAAGCCATCCGGCGCGGTTTGGCGAAGCCAAGGGAGGGAAGCAACGATGGCAGCGGTCGAGCTGGCGGACTATCGGAGCGTTCAGGAGTACCTGTACTCGCTGAAGGCCAAGGGTGTGAGTTTTGGCATCGACCGGATGCGCCTGCTGGTCGAGGCGCTCGGGTATCCCGAGCGCCGGTATCCGGTCATCCACATCGCCGGAACCAATGGCAAGGGCTCCACCGCCGCCATGATGGCTGCCATCTTGCGAGCGGCGGGAAAACGTACCGGGCTCTATACCTCGCCACATCTCATTCGACTGGGTGAGCGCGTGCAGGTTGACGGCGAGTCCCTCCACGAACAGGAAATCGTGGCCTACACCCGTGAATTGCGGCCCGTGGCGGAAAAACTCGGCCAGCTCGGTCCGGATCTGCACCCCACGTTCTTCGAGTTCATGACCGCGATGGCTTTCCTCCAGTTTGCCCGGAAAGGTTGCGACGTCGCGGTGATCGAAGTGGGGCTGGGCGGGCGGCTGGATGCGACCAACGTTGTGCAGCCCGAGGTTACCGCAATCACCTCGATCGGCCTTGATCACTGCGAAATGCTGGGAAACACGCCGGCGCTGATCGCCGCCGAGAAGGCGGGCATCGTGAAGCCGGGCCGACCGGTCGTCATGGGGCGCCTGCCGCCTGAGGCGGAGGCGGTGGTGCGCGCGGTGGCGCAGGAGCGGGGGTGCGCCCTTCGGTCCGTCCGGGAACAGTTCGGCGATGATCTCGCTGGATACCCCCGGACCAATCTTGAGGGCGATTACCAGCGCTGGAATGCCGCGACGGCGACGTTGCTCGCGCGCGAGTTGCCGACGGCATGGGGGCTGACCGAGGACGTCATCCAGCGGGGCCTCGATCGCGTCCAGTGGCCGGGGCGCTGGCAGCGGGTGACACTGGGAGGACGGCGGCTGATCCTGGATGCCTCGCACAATCCCGAGGGAGCGGAGGTGCTCCAGTCCAACCTCAGGCGTCTGGTGGAGGAGGAAGGGGTACGACCGATCGTGATCACGGGAGCGCTCGGGGTGGCTCGGGCGAGCGCGCTGCTGCGGACGGTCTCGGAGTTCGCGTCCGAGATTCACCTGGTCGTTCCGCAGCAGTCGCGGGCTTGCAGCTTCACCGAGTTGGAGTCTCTGATCCCGTCGAGTTACACGGGGAGGGTCTTTCGGCGCGACCTGGAGTCTCTGTTTCCGGACCCCGAGACGTGCCGGGCGGGACGGGGTGACGAGACCGTGGTGGTCACCGGATCGATCTATCTCCTGGGTGAGATCATGGCCCGAATCCACCCGGCCCAAGGTCCGGGGGAAGGGCGCCTGCAGGACTTCTGACTTGCGCGGTGCTGACCTGCTCAGCGCAGTTCGACGAGATCCGCCGTCGCCGGCACATCCTTGATGATCTGGGAAGGATTGGGACCGACTCCGAGGTACCGAAGATTCGGGAGCTGTGAGGCGCCCGGGCGGGCGCCGGTGCCATAGGCGACGTCAAGGATCGAGCGCATCATGGCTGCGACGTAGCGCTGCGCGTTTCCGGGCAGATCCTTGAAGCTGCGCACTTGGGAGATATCCGTGGACCAGCCGGGATGGCGGGTGTACACGGGGCGCAGGGTGCGACGGATCGCCTCGTTGCGGGGAACGTGCTGGTAGCGACGGCCGGAGGCATCCTCGTAGGCGATGGCGATCAGCAGATCACCGTTCCAAGCGCCGGAGTGAGTCAGCGCATCGGCCTTGTTGATCATCAGATCCTGGAAGCCGCCGTAGCGCAGGGCGTCGCCCTTTTCGACGGCGTCGAACCAGCCCACCATCCGCTGGCGCCCGGTGCTGGTGCCGAACTCCAGTTTCTTCAGGATGTCCGTGAGCGGGTGCTGCGGATCCATCTCGGTGAGGAACGTGTGCGTACCAACCTTGGTGTCGTAGGCCTTGGCGACGCCGAAGGTGTGGATCGGCTGAACGGGGATTCCCGCGCTCTCGAAGAATTCCGGTGTGTACGTGTGCGAGGCCGTGACGTTTGGCGAGAAGCCGTGCCGCTTATCGAGCCAGTAGGCCTGGCCGAACTCGCCGATCACGGAGCGGCCGGCTGCGGTTTCGTTCAGGATAAGCTCTCGCACCTCGCCGATGTTACGCGCCAGTGCCTGCCCTGCCTCCCAGTACACCGCAACCAGCGCGTCGAGATTAAGACTGAAGGGGCCGGACCCGAGAAAGCGTGAGAAATCGAATTCCTCGCGCGCGTAAATGCCGGTCTCGATGGCTTCGGCGTTGGCGCGTTGCTCGGCTGCGGTCAGGCGGCTGAAGAACTCGGCGAAGCGCTCGGGCGAGACGCGGCAGACGTGCTGAATCGTGCGCAGCGCTCGGTCCGCGCGCTGGGCGAGCTTGCGCGCAAACTCCGCGCGTGAACCCAGAAAGTCCGCGTACGTGATCTGCCACTGGCCCACTTCGTCCTGGTACGCCGGGGTGATGCCGCGGCCGGTGGATCCGCGCGGTTCCTCGGCGAGGACGTTCACCCGGTAGTCTTCCCACGCGAGATCGAGGAGTCGGTGGGTCAGATCCGACACCAGCGTGCGCTCATCGACGAGCAGGCGCGAGTAGACCTGGAACCCGCGGGCCTCCAGCGGGCGGGCCTCCCAATGGACTTTGCGGGGATCCGCGACCACGCCGCTGCCGATGGCGAGGTACGGGATCTCGCGCTCGACCACGCCCGAGGGCAGGAGGTTGAGCTTGATGCCGGCGGCCGTGTGGCCCGAGTTCGCTCCACCGTTCACCTTCAGCACCACACTGACGCGATGCGGCGAGTGAGCCAATTCCTCGGTGATCTCGGGAATCAGCCGACCTTTGCCCTCGTCACCGAGGGAGATGCCGACATCGGCGATCAGTTGGCTGGAAAAGGAAGGGAGCGACATGGTTCCGGTGAGGCAACCGAGGCGAACCCCCTGTTGCCCTCACTTTCAAGCCGTTCCCGCCGCCCGAGGGCAAACGAAAAACGGCGGAAGCGAAGAGTCCCGATCAGCCCTTCGACTGCGTCTTGATCTCCACCACGTCATGGGGGGCGGCTTCGCGCTGCCCCGCCGGGCTCACGCGAACGTATCGCGCGCGTTTCCGGAGGTCCGGCAGGGTCCGCGCGCCCACATATCCCATTCCGCTCTGCAGGCCGCCGATCAGCGAGGCGACCACGTCGTTGGCTGAGCCGGAAACTTCCTTCAGCGCCTCAATTCCCTCGGCCGTGAGCTTTCGTGTGGAGTCGGTTTTGTCGTGACCATATCTCGCCGCACTGCCGGCCTTCATCGCGGACAGCGAGCCCATCCCGCGGTACTGCTTGTAGAGCTTGCCGTTGATTTCCATGATCTCGCCCGGTGCCTCCCGGCATCCCGCCAGCAGGCCGCCCAAAATCACCGCGTCCGCGAGGGTCAGAGCCTTAACGATGTCGCCGCTCTTCGTGATGCCGCCATCGGCGATCACCCGCACGCCGCACGCCGCCGCCTCGCGGCTGGCGACGTAGAGCGCGGTGAGCTGGGGAATGCCGACTCCGGCGACGATGCGGGTCGTGCAGATGGAGCCTGGGCCTTGGCCGACTTTGATCGCGCTCGCGCCGCACTCCGCAAGGTAGCGCACTCCGTCGCCGCTGGTAACGTTGCCGGCGATGATGGTGAGGGCGGGAAAGTGCTGGCGGACCAGTCGCACCATGTCGCCGACCCCGGCGGTGTGACCGTGGGCCGTGGACACGGCGACGGCATCGACCGACTCCTCGACCAGTTGGCCGACATGCGTCAGGATCCGGTCCCGATCGAGGGTGCCATCGGCCAAGCGCACCGGGGCGATCGCGGCGCCGACGACGAGACGGAACTCGCCGTCTCGCGCGGGCTTGCGCCGGGACTTTGCCTCGGCGGTGATACGCTCGACATCCGAGAAGGTCACGAGGCCACGGAGACGGTCGCCGTCGTCCACCACGAGCATCTTGTGGATGCCAACGTGCTCCATGAAGAAGGCGTCCGCCGCGCTGATCGGATCAGGCTTCAGATTGCGTTCGTGGACGGTGAGGATTTCCCGCCGCGGGACCATGGCCTCGGCCACTTTCTTGGTGCGGTAGCGATCGCGGACGCTGCTGCCTGACAGAAGACCCATCAGCTTACCTTCGGCATCCACTACCGGGAAGGTGCGGAATTCATAGCGCCGCTGCTCGATCATCGCCAGCACGTCGCCGACCAGTTGATCGGGCGTGACGGTGATGGGGTCCTGGATCAACCCGTGGATGTGGCGCTTCACCCGCGCGACCTCCTTGATCTGCTCGCGGGCCGTCATGTTGTAATGGATGACCCCGAGTCCTCCGTTCAGGGCCATGGTGATTGCCATCTTGGCCTCCGTCACCGTGTCCATGTCGGACGAGATAATCGGGATCGGCAGCCGCAACGAGTCCGAGAGGGCGGTCGACGGGTCCGCATCCTTGGGTAGAATGTCGGAGAAGAGGGTGGCGAGCGAGACGTCGTCGAACGTCAGCGAAGTCGGCCGATTGGCGCGGAAGAAATCGTCGGCCCCCAGGTAGAACTCGCGATCCGAGGGTGAACTGAGGGGGGAGTCGTGGGCAACCGGGCTCATGGTTGCCAAGAAGGAGGTAAAGGTGCGGGCCGGAAGGGCAAATGCATTTTCGGCCCGCGCGGAAACTAGGCCTGCGGGGGTGGCTGGCGGAGGGTCCAGAGCATGTAGAGTCCGACACCCGTGCAGATTCCGGCGTCGGCGATGTTGAAGGTCGGGTAGACGTAGCTACCGAAGTGCAGATCGATGAAATCGACCACGTGGCCGTGAAGCAGTCGGTCCACGAAGTTGCCCACGATGCCGCCGCAGAGCAGGCCGAACCCGGTCTGCACGGTTCGGACCTGCAAGCCGAGCGAGGCTCGCCACGCGTAGATGCCGATGAGGGTCACCAGGGCGAGCCCGGCCAGCAGGGTGCTGCGGCCGCTGAACAGGCTCCAGGCGGCACCCGTGTTGCCGACGTGGACCAGATAGAAAAATCCGTCAACGATGGTGATCGCGCCGGGTGGGCCGTAGGTTCCGAACGGAAGCGTGGCGAAGACCCACGCCTTGGAACCCTGGTCCAACGCGAACACGACGAGGGCCAAGACCCAGAAGCGTCGGTAGGCAAGGATGCGCTCCGCCCGACCGCGAGTCGGGGAGGGCGGTGGGGTGGAACTGGACGCGGGCGCGCTCAATCGTCGCCGCCGTCGTCTCCACTCATCGACGCGCCCTCTTCGCCGAGTTCGCCGAAGAGGCCCGCACCGGTGCGGGTACGGTAGCGATTACGTTCGATCTCCTTTTGCGCTTCGGCCGAGTTGCGCGTGAAGGGAACGGCGAGCAGGCGCTCCTTGGCGATCGGCTTCTGCGTGATTTCGCAAATGCCATAGGTGCCCGCCTTGATGCGCTGGATCGCCGCCTCGATCTCGGAAAGTGCCTCCTGCTCGCTGGAAACGAGGCTGAGGGCGAAGTCGCGGTCGAAGGTGTCGGTGCCGGCATCAGCCATATGTTGGCCGTAGCTCGACAAGTCGCCCGCGTCCTCCTTGGAGGACCGCTTCAGCGTATCCTCGGTGTGCTGGTCCAACTGGCCGGTGACGTGATTGCGCAGCTCGATCAGCAGGCGGTAGTAACGGCGGTGCTTTTCGGGAATGTCGGCGTCGGACTCCGCATTGGGGGCGCTGGTCTTGCGGGGATTGAAGCCGAGAATGTCGGCGAGCGACGCAGCCTTGACGTGATTCGGGGTCGTCGGCTTAGCGGTGGGACGGGGCTCCGTCACCTTGCCGGGTTTGGCCTTGGCGGCGATGACCTTCTTGTTGGTCGCGCCCTCGTTGCCTTTCGCTGCCACCTTGGCGAGCTCTCGCACCTCCTCCAAGGAAAAGGCGATCGGTTTGGCGGGCTTGCGGCTGCCCAAGATCTTGCTCCGTAGCGCATCGCGGGCTTTGCCCTTGTCTGCTCCCTGAGCCGGCTCGGCTCCCTTGCTGGGAGCAGCCGCCTTGCTCGGCGCGGCGAGCTTGGTCGGACCGACGGGCGCCTTCGCTGCCGACTTCGCAGGCGTGACGGCGGGAGCCGTTTGAACCGGCGCAGCTTTAACTGGGGCAGCGGCCTTAACTGGGGCAGCCGCTTTAGCAGGGGCAGCGGCTTTAGCGGGCGGCGGTGCCTTGGCGGGAGCCGGCTTGGGGGCTGCCTTCTTGGCGGTGGGTTTTGCCGGCGCGGGACGCGCCTTCTCTAGAGAGGGTTTCTTTTGCACGTGAGACGGAGAGCGTTTCTTGGAGGCGGGGGCCTTGACGGGCCGGGAGGGTTTCTTCTTGGCCATGGCGGGGTATTTTTTGGGGGGTATTTTAGAGGGCTTCCGAACAGCGCGGGCAGACCTCGCCGTGCGGCGTGGAGCACAGCTGAGGCACCCAGCGCCAGCAGCGGGGGCAGCGGTGATGACCGAGCTCCTGAGCGTGACGGACGCCGACGGCGACGCCGCCGTCCGCCCCGGCCGAGGCGGTGACCTCGACCTGAGACACGATGAACAGCTCGGGTAGCAGATCGCGGTGGGCCGTCAGCAATTGAAGCGAATCGGCGTCACCCGTGGTGAGTTGGATGGCGGCGTCGAGCGACTTGCCCAGCTTGCCCGCGGCGCGCAAGGGCTCGATGGACTCGTTGATGCGGCGACGGACGTCGAAGAGTCGCACCATCTCAGCATCGAGACCGGGCTGATTCCACTCGGCGGGAAGCGAGGGCCAGTCTTGGAGATGGATCGAAGCGCGGCGCGGGTCGTCGGAGGGGAGGCCGTCCGCTGGCGGCAGATCCTGATTGAAGTGGGCATGACACCACGCTTCGTCGGCGGTGAGGCTCAGGATGGGCGCGAGGATCCGCACCAGCGTGTGGAACAGGTGGTGGATTGCGGTCTGGGACGAGCGGCGCAGCGGATGCGCCGTACCGAGGGTGTAGAGACGATCCTTGAGGATGTCGTGGTAAACGGCCGAGAGCGTGACTGCGCAGAACTGGTTGCACAGCTGGTAGACGCGGTGGAACTCGTACGCCTCGTAGGCTTGCACGCACTCTCGCTCCAGCGCGAAGAGTTGGTGGAGCGCCCAGCGATCCAGGGCATCGAGGCGCGCGAATGGCACCGCGTCGCGAGATGCGTCAAAGTCGCACAGGTTCGAAAGCTGGTAGCGAAACGTGTTGCGGAAGAGCCGGTAGGCCTCGGCGGCGTTGTTCAGAATCTTCTCGGAGAGCGTGATGTCCTCGGTGAAGTTCTGGGAAGCGATCCAGAGGCGGATGACGTCGGCGCCATATTGGGCGATGAAGTTGTCCGAAGTGGGCGGCTTCTCGTATTGTCCGGACTTGGAGATCTTCTTCCCGTCTTCGCCGACAATGAAGCCGTGGGTGAGGACCGCCTTGTAGGGTGCAGCGTCGTACGCGATCACCGAGGTCCAGAGTGAGGATTGGAACCAGCCGCGGTGCTGGTCGCTGCCCTCGAGGTAAAGGTCCGCGGGCCACTGGGTGTCGCCCTGGTTTCGGCGCAGGACGGCGGCGTGCGAAGAGCCGGAGTCGATCCAGACATCGAGCGTGTCACGTCCGGCGGTGAGCTCGCTGGCCGGTGGCCAGCCAGCGGGGAGCGACACGCCGCTGAGGATTTCCGCGGCCGACGCATCGTACCAGAAATTGCTGCCCCGCTCGGCGATCTTCGCCGCGACGGCGTGGACCACGCCGGCGTCGAGGTAGGGCGTGCGTTGGGCGTCGTAGAAGGCAACGATCGGCACTCCCCACGAACGCTGGCGGCTGATGCACCAGTCCGGGCGCGCCTCGACGGCGCCGCGAATGCGATTCTCGCCCCAAGTGGGAATCCACCGCACTTCCGGGAGCGCCTTGAGGGCCACGGTTCGCGGCGAGGGCGAGGCGGAGGCTCCATCCCGTCCGTCCAAGCTCACGAACCACTGGTCGACCGCGCGGAAGATGATGGGCGTCTTGGAGCGCCAGCAGTGCGGGTAACTGTGGACGTAGCGTTGCCGCGCGAAGAGGGTCTGCGTTTCCGCCAGGCGCTTGAGCACGGCGATGTTGGCGGGCGAGGTCCGCTTCGCTGCGAGATCCTCCACGGTCTCCAGTGTCGAAAGTCCCACGAAGTCCGCCGGGACCTGACCATCGTTGACGTAGCGACCGTCGTCGCCCACCGGGCAATAAGCCGGCAGTCCGTAGCGCAGGCCCGTCACATGGTCCTCAGCGCCATGCCCTGGAGCGGTGTGAACGGCGCCGGTACCGCTCTCGGTGGTGACGTAGTCCGCCAGCACGACCGGTGAAGGCCGATCGATGAACGGATGGCGGGCCGCGAGATGCTCAAGGTCTCGACCGGGCCGCGTCGCGATGATGTTGGCCGGGGCCTCGATTTTCGCCGCCGCGAGCACGGAAGGGAGAAGCGCCTCGGCGACCACGATGCGCTCGGCGCCCAGGTCTGCGACCACGTACGCCACTTCAGGGTGAACCGCGATCGCGAGATTGGCCGGAAGTGTCCACGGGGTCGTGGTCCAGATCACCACGGAGAGCGGCTTGTCGGACGGAAGGCCGCGCGCCTGAGCGACGTCGGCGGGGACCGGAAACCTCACCCAGATCGCCGGGGAAACATGATCCCGGTACTCGATCTCCGCCTCGGCTAGAGCCGTCTCGAAGGGAATCGACCAGTAGACGGGCTTCTTGCTGCGGTACACGAGGCCGCGTTCGACGAATGCCGCAAAGGTCCGGACGATGTCCGCCTCGAACTCGGGGGCCTTCGTCTTGTACTCGTGGGCCCAGTCGGCAAGGACGCCGAGGCGCTTGAACTGAGCCTTCTGGCGCTCAATCCAGCCCTCGGAAAAGGCATCGCAACGAGCCCGCAGTCCGGACGTGGAAACCGTTTCCCCCTTCGCCTGGAGTTCGCGGGCGACCTTCTGCTCGATCGGTAGTCCATGGCAGTCCCAGCCCGGAACAAACGGGGTTCGGAAGCCACGCAGGTTCTTGTACCGGAGCGTGATGTCCTTGAGCGTCTTGTTCAGGGCCGTGCCGATGTGCACGTCGCCGTTGGTGAACGGAGGCCCGTCGTGGAGCACGAAAGCGGGCTGTCCGGCGCGGTTGCGCTGAATGGCGCCGTAGAGGTCGGATTTCTCCCACCACGCGAGGCGAGCGGGTTCCCGCTGGACCAGATTCGCCCGCATGGGAAATTCCGTTCGCGGGAGTTGCAGGGTGTCCTTGAGGTCTTTCGCCATGCCAAAGAAAGGGTCGCCGAGGGTATGTCGCCCTCGGGGGTAGTCAAGGCAGGGCGGACCGAAAGTCGGGGCGCCCTCGTCCTTAGGCCCGATTGGGGCGCTCCAGTGCTCGCTGGGCGAGCTTGAGACCGGCGCTCAGGCAGGCCGAAAGGGCGATTCCGTCCCGGACGTGGCCGCCGATCAACAGTCCCGGCTGGGCCTTTTCCACGGTCTCCAGGGTCTTCAGGAAGGCTCCGTAGCCCAGATTGTACTGCGGGATCGCCCGGGGCCAGCTGCGGTGCCGGACGAGACTGGGCTCACCGGTGACGCCGAGGAGGGCGCCCACCTCCGTGCGGGCCAGCGCGATCGCCTCCGCTGGGGGCAGGAGCCCCCGCTCCGGGTGGAGCGCGCCGCCGAGCATGACGGTGAGGCCAACATGCCCCGCGGGGGCACGACCGGGGAAGAGGGTGGAGGAGAAGAGCACCCCGAGGATGGGGCGCTTCTCTCTTTCCGGGATCAGGAGGCCAAAGCCATCGAGAGGGTGTTGCACCTGATCGCGCCGGTAACCGAGGAAGACCGACGTGACGGGGGGATACTCGATTTGCTGGAGGGCCGCCAAGGGGCGCTCATCCGGTTCCCCGATCGCCAGACGGGCCAAAGCGGCCGCCGGGAGCGCGAGGAGCACTGCGCTGAAGGTCTCACTGCCGGTCTCTGTTGCGGAGCTCCAGCGCACGTTCCATCGCCCTTCCGGCGCCCGCAGCACCGCATCCACGCGTGTTCCGACGGCGATCGCCGTCGCCGGAAGACGTGCCGCCAAAGCGGTGGGGATGCCGTGAAGTCCCTCCGGAAGCGAAACCATCCGGGCGCGCGGCTCGCCGCGCCGCCGCCGCGCTTTGGCCAAACCCAGCATGCCGCGGATCAGCGATCCGGACCGTTGCTCAGCTTCCCAGAGCTGGGGGAAAGCGTGCCGCGCTGACAATCGGGTGGGGTCCCCCGCGTAGATCCCGCTCACGAACGGCTGAACCGCCGTATCCACCCACTCCTGTCCCAGGTGCTCCGCGACCAGTGTCGCGACGCTCACGTCGCCGGTGCGGGCACTGCGTCGTCCGCGCACGAGTTCGCGCACGATCCGCCCTTTGGCTCCGAATGAAAACAGGGGGGTCGAGATGAAGGCGGCGGGTGACGTGGGCAGCGCCAGCACTTGGCCGCCGCGAACGAGGAACCGTTTCTTCGCCGACCCTCCCGCGACTTGCAGACGCGGGGAAAGCCCGAGCTCGTCGAAGAGTCCGGTCACCCCTGCGTCATTCAAGAGCAGGGAATTCGGTCCCGACTCGATCAGCCACCCGTCCGATGTCTGCTCCGTCTGCACGGGTCCGCCCACGGTAGGGGCAGCCTCGAAGATCCGAACCGCTACGCCGGCGCGCGCTAGCCGGTAGGCTGCAGTCAGTCCTGTGACTCCGCCGCCGATGACGGCGATCCGGATGGGCGAGGTGGAGTCAGAGGTCACGGGTTCAAGATAGTCCAGCGGTCGAGCGTCGTCTGGTCATTTCTTGCCCTGTAGTGGGCGGATTTCACTCACCGCCAACCGGTCACCGTGTCGACCAGCGCCTCCATGCAGGCGATGCGCGCCTGTGGGGTGATGCCGTGACCCAGATTGAAGATATGACCAGCCTCGCCGCGCATTGTCTCCAGGAGTCGCGCCGACTCGCGGCGGACGATTTCGGGTGTCGTCTGCATCAGGACTGGGTCGAGGTTGCCCTGGAGGGCGATGGTCTTTGGCACGGCGGCGCGGGCGGCGCGCAGATCGACCGTCCAGTCGACGCTCAGCACGCGAGCGCCCGTGAAGGTCTGGTCGATGAGATGCGAGCCGGTGCCCTTGGCGTAGAGAATGACGGGAAACTCGCGGGGGAGGGCCGCGATGATCTGGCGAATCCAGCGCAGCGAGGCCGCTTCATAGTCAGCGCCAGCGATGATTCCGCCCCACGAGTCAAAGATCTGAATCGCGTCGGCGCCGGCGGCGATCTGCATCTTGAAGTAGGTGATCAGAGCCTCAGTCAGTCGCTCGAGCAGGGCGTCGAAGAGCGGTCGATCGGTGTAAAAGAGGAGCTTGATGCGCTCGAACTCGTCCGAGCTGCCGCCCTCGACCATGTAGGTGGCGAGGGTCCAGGGCGAACCGCCGAATCCGAGGAGGGCGCGCTGCCCGCCGAGTTCCCGCTTCAGGAGTCGGAGGGTGTCCGCCACATACTGGAGGCGTTCCGGGACGGCGTGGGCCGGAGCGAGTTGCTCGACTTGGGCACGGCTGGAGAGCGCGAATTGCATGGCAATGCCGCCCGTGTCTCGAAACGCGTAGGGTTGGCCGAGCGCTTCCGGGATCACGAGGATGTCGGAGAACAGGATCGCCGCATCGATGCCGGGGAAACGGCGAAGCGGCTGCAGCGTCACTTCGGTCGCCAGCGCCGGCGTCCGGACCATCTCCAGGAACGAGGACTTGGCTTTGAGTTCGCGGTACTCGGGGAGGTAGCGCCCGGCTTGACGCATCACCCAAAGGGGCGGGCGGTCCAGCGGTTCGCAGGCGCAGGCACTCAGGAAGCGTTCGCGGGAATTCATGCGGAAGGGGGAGGGGTCATGGCGGCCCAGTCGCGCGGTTGGAGGAAGTACTCCGTCAGTCGCGCCTCAGGAGAATGGGCCGGGGGTGTCCAGCCGTAGTCCCAGCGGACGAGCGGGGGCAGGCTCATCAGGATCGATTCAGTCCGCCCGCCGCTCTGTAGCCCGAAGTGGGTGCCGCGATCCCAGACAAGATTGAACTCTACGTAGCGACCACGTCGATACAGTTGGAAAGTACGTTCCCTTTCGCCGAACGGCGTGTTGCGCCGGCGCGCGACGAGTGGACGGTACGCGGGCAGGAAGGCGTCCCCGACCGCCCGCAAGAGCGAGAAGCTCGTCTCGAAGCCCAAAGCGTTGAAGTCGTCGAAGAACAGTCCTCCGACGCCTCGGGCCTCCTGCCGGTGCTTCAGCAGGAAATACTCGTCACACTGCCGCTTGAAGCGGGGATAGAGATCGTTTCCGAACGGCTCGACCGCCGCGCGGGCGGTCTGGTGCCAGTGGATCGCGTCCTCCTCGAAACCGTAGTACGGAGTCAGGTCAAACCCGCCTCCGAACCACCACACGGGAGGCGCTCCGTTCTCCGCCTCGCCGGTGGTGAAAAAGCGCACGTTTGCGTGGCTGGTCGGGACGTAGGGATTGCGGGGGTGGAGAACGAGCGAGACCCCGACCGCCGTCCAGGGGCGTCCGGCCAACTCGGGACGGTGTTGGGTGGCGGAGGGCGGGAGGCGCGATCCGTGGACGCGCGAGAAGGCCACGCCTGCTTTTTCGAAGAGAGCTCCGTCCGAGAGCACGCGGGTGCGTCCTCCGCCGCCCTCCGCGCGGGTCCACGCATCCTCGACGAAGCTGGCCGCTCCGTCGTCCGCCGCCAGCGCTGCGCAGATGCGGTCCTGCAACTCGGTCAGGTAGCGTTCAACGGTGGCCAGAGCGGCGGACATGACGGAGAATCAGGATCGCGGACGAGGGAAGCGCACGGTTGGCAGTGATTCCGCAGCGGGAGGCGTGGGTGGTTTGGCTGCGGGGGCTGCGCCACCGGCCGCACCCGTCGGAGGCTGGATGAAGGGACTTTCGTCCGCACGCTGAAAAACCGCGAGGTTGGTGCCTTGGGCGAAGAAGCGCTCCAAGAGCTCCGCCACCTTGATGTCCCGGCTCTTCGCGTCCGGGCTGCCGACGACCACCACGATGAGGCGTCGGCCTTCTCGCTCTGCGGTGGCGGCGAGGCAGAAACCGGCCGCTGCGGTGTAGCCCGTCTTGAGTCCGTCCGCCCCGCGGACCTTGGCGAGGAGGTGGTTGTGATTGCGCATGATCACCTCGCGCGGCGGAGGTTGGCCCGGACGGAAGGTCCTCTCCCGGACCGAAGAGTACGTGAGAATGTCCGTGTGCAGGAGGAGTTCGCGGCTGAGCAGCGCCAAGTCCCTCGCGGTCGTCATGTCGGTGTCCGAAGCCTTTCGGCTGCGGGGCGGAAGTCCGTGAGGGGTGCGAAAGGTCGTCTGCGTCATGCCGAGGCTCTGGGCGCGGCGATTCATCTCGCTGACGAATGCTGGCACCGATCCGTGGGCGGCGCGCGCGAGGGCGTGGGCGGCGTCGTTGGCGGACTGGATGAGCAGCGCGTAGAGGAGGTCCTCCACGGTGAAGGCCTCGCCGGCTTCAAGCCATACCTGCGTGCCGCCCATCCCGGCGTCCTCGCGGGCGATGGTGATTGGCGTGTTCAGCGTGAGGGTTCCGGCCCGGAGGCAATCATGCACCACGAGGAAGGTCATGAGCTTCGTGACGCTCGCGGGCGGATTCGCTCGGTCGGCGTGATCCTCGAAGATGATCTGACCGTTCCCGGCATCCATGACGACGGCGCCGCGATACTCTGGCTGCGCCGCGTGGGCGACCGGGAGCGCCGCGAGGACGACAAGCGCGAGCCACACTCGAAGGGTTGCGAGGGAGCGATGCATGGTCGGAAAAAGCCGGATCAGGAAGAGCCGGAAATCTGTTCCAGCGGTAGTTCGCGCAGGCGGAGCTCAGGATTCTTCTCCTGAAAGTAGCCCATCGTCCAGTCGTTGGGGAAGAGCACCACTGGCTGGTCGAAACGATCGGAGCCGAAGCTCACGCCGCTGGCCACGATCAGCGATCCGGGATTCTTCAAGCTGGGATGCGGCTCGACCCAGCGGAGGATCGTCCACGGTGCGGCCTCCAAGCGTGACTCCGCGCCGTACTCCGATTGCAGCCGGTACTGAACGACTTCAAACTGCAGCGGACCGACCGCGGCGAGCAGCGTCGAACCGGGCGGAGCATGTCGCGCTACGAACGACTGCACGACACCCTCCTGCAGAAGCTGATCCAGCCCGGCGCGAAACTTCTTCGCATCGGACGGGTTCGGATTTGAGATGTAGGTGAACACCTCGGGAGGAAAGCGGGGAATCTCGTCGAAGATGATGCTCTTGTCCTCGGTCAGCGTATCGCCGATGCCGAACGAATCATGGCCGACCAGCCCGATCACATCGCCTGGGTAGGCCTCGTCGACCGTCTCGCGCTCCTGACCGAAAAGCTTGTGCGAAGACGACAGGCGGACGGTGCGTCCGGTGCGTGAGTGCATCACCATCATGTCGCGGGTGAACTTTCCCGAGCAGACTCGCAGGAAGGCGATGCGGTCGCGGTGCTTCGGATCCATGTTCGCTTGGATCTTGAAGACGAATCCGGAGAATTTCGGGTGCGTCACCGGCACCACGTCCGTCGACGAAGGCGGAGCCGCCTCCGCTTTCGGGGTCGAGGAGGCCGCGAGGGCGGCGCCGGGCACGGAGACCCGGCGCGGAGCCGGGGGCACTGAATGCTCGAGGAATCCGTCGAGCAACAGCTGGATGCCGAAGTTGTTCACGGCGCTGCCGAAGTAGACCGGCGTCTGCTTTCCTGCGCGGACCGCAGCGAGGTCAAAGGGGTGCCCGGCACCGTCCAGCATCTCCAGCTGTTCGGTGACTTCGGCGTAGGTGTAGTCGTCGAGTCGGGAGCGGACCGCGGGATCTTCCAGGGACGTGACGTTCACCGGAGCCTGGTAAGCGCCGCCCGGGACGCGCTCGAACAAGTGCACCTGACGCGAGCGCCGGTCGAACACGCCGCGGAAGGAAGGACCATTGCCCAGCGGCCAGATCAGTGGCGTCGCCTGAATGCCCAGAACGCTCTCCAGCTCATCCAGCAACGCGATCGGGTTCAGCGTCGGCCGGTCGCACTTGTTCATGAACGTGAAGATCGGAACCCCGCGGCGGCGGCAGACCTCGAAGAGCTTCCGCGTCTGGGCCTGTACGCCCTTGCCGGCATCAATGACCATCAGCGCGGCATCCACCGCCGTGAGGACTCGGTACGTGTCCTCCGAGAAATCCTTGTGCCCTGGCGTGTCCAGCAGATTGACTGCAAAACCACGGTAATCGAATTGCAGTACGGTGGAGCTGATGGAGATACCGCGCTGTTTTTCCAGCTCCATCCAGTCGGAGGCGGTGGAGCGCTGATTCTTTCGTGCGGTGACGGTGCCCGCGAGATGGATGGCGTTTCCGTAGAGGAGAAACTTCTCGGTGAGCGTGGTCTTGCCCGCATCGGGATGCGAGATGATCGCGAAGGTGCGACGGCGGGCGATTTCAGCGGCGGCGGACAGGAGTCAAACTACCGGCGAGGGGGGGGAGGAGGGCGGGGGGAAGCGCAAAAGCGTGGGGCCGGGAGCGCAATTCACAGTTCGTTTATCTTTCGTCCGCTCAGGCGAGGTCCGGCCTGTGCCGACTTCTCCCTCATGTACACCGTCCTCCTGTTTGTGCTCGGCGCCGTCGCGTTCACCTTTGCCTGCAAGAGCCTCGCGGCGTACGTGTCGCGCCGGGAGGCGACTCCGGCCCGCCGCGATGCCGGGCGCGTTGCCTACGGTCGGGCCCAGGCGGACTAAGCGTTTGGTGTTTTTGCTTTGATCCGACGCGGGGCGCCGTTGAGGTGGCCTGATGTCAAACCACGTCGGAACGCTGAAGCTGAAGTCGAACGCCCGTGCCCGGGTGCTCCAAGGGCACCCGTGGGTGTTCGTCAACGAGGTTGAGGCGCTGGTGCCTCCGTCGTTTGACGGAGAGATCGTGGAATGCCGGGACCGCACGGGTCGGTTCTTGGGTAGTGGCATCTACAATTCCCGCTCGCAGATTGTTTGGCGCCGGATTTCCCGGGAGCGCATCGCCTTGGATGAAGGTTATTTCGTCCGGGCGCTGACCCGGGCGAAGGCGCGCCGCGATGCGCTGGGTTCGGACTGGGGAACGGTGCGGCGCTTGGTGTGGTCCGAGGCCGACGACCTTCCGGGTTTGGTGGTCGACCAGTTTGGAGATACGCTGGTGGTGCAGATTCAGACGCTGGCGATGGAGCGGCGACGTGCCGCCTTGGAAGCGGCGTTGCAGTCCGTGGTGGCGCCCGCGGAGATCATTTATCGCAACGACGGCACGCTACGTCGTCTAGAGGGCCTGCCGAGCGAGGTCTACACGCGTTCCGGGCGAGTGTGGGAGCCGCGGTGGCTTACGATCGACGGGGTGGAGGTGTGGCTGGATTTGCAGCATGGTCAGAAGACGGGATTCTACTTGGACCAGCGTCAGCAGCATGCCTTGGTCGCGCGCTATTGTGCGGGACGGAGGGTGTTGGATGCTTTCTGCAACCAAGGAGGTTTCGGCTTGCATGCCGCTCGTGCCGGAGCGGCCGAAGTCTTGGGTCTCGACAGTGCCGAGGATGCGGTGGCGGCGGCGCGTCGGAACGCGGAACGGATGGGAGCCGGAGCGGCGCGCTTCGCCGTGGCGAACGTCTTCGACTGGTTCAACGATGCCGCGCGACAGCAAGAGCCGGCGTGGGACGTAATCGTCGTCGACCCTCCGCCGTTCGCCAAGTCGAAGTCGGCCCTAGAGGGTGCGCTGCGCGGGTACAAGGAGATCAACCTCCGGGCCATGCAACGTCTGGCTCCCGGCGGTCTGCTCGCGACCTACACCTGCTCGCATCACATGCAGGATGCGGAGCTCCGTGGCGTGCTCGCGGAGGCGGCCGCCGATGCGCGCCGCCGGGTCACGGTGGTGGAACACTGCCACCAGCCGCCGGATCACCCCGTGCTCATCACCATGGCGGAGAGTGAATACCTCCGCGGATACCTGCTCCGGGTGGATTGAGCACCCGGAGGCAGGTGTGAACGGCGGTACTTAGAGCTTGCCGCCGTAGATCGCGCTGGCGCCCAGTTCCTCCTCGATACGGAGCAACTGGTTGTACTTCGCCACGCGGTCGGTGCGGCAGAGTGAGCCAGTCTTGATCTGACCGGCGTTGGTCGCGACGGCGATGTCGGCGATCGTGACGTCCTCGGTCTCGCCCGAGCGGTGCGAGATCACCGCCGTGTAGTTGGCTTCCTTGGCCATCTCCACCGCGTCGAACGTCTCGGTCAGCGATCCAATCTGGTTGACCTTCACGAGAATCGAGTTGGCGGTGCCGGTATCGATGCCCTTCTTGAGGAACGCGGTGTTCGTGACAAAGAGATCGTCACCCACCAGCTGGACGCGGTCGCCGATGGCGTCGGTCAGCTTCTTCCACGTGGCCCAGTCGTTCTCCGCGCAGCCGTCCTCGATCGAGATGATCGGGTACTTGGAGGTGAGCTGACGATAGAACTCGACGATTTCGTCGCCGGAGAGGATGCGGCCGGAGGACTTCTTGAAGACGTAGTGCTTCTTGTCGGCGACGTAGAATTCTGACGAGGCGACATCCAGCGCGAGCGCGATGTCCTTGCCGAGCTTGTAGCCGGCGTTCTTGACCGCGGCCGCGATCGCATCGAGGGCGGCCTCGGCGGAAGCGAGCTTCGGGGCGAAGCCGCCTTCGTCACCGACGGCGGTGGAGAGGCCCTGTTCCTTGAGGACCTTCTTCAGCGCGTGGAACACTTCGCACCCCATGCGCAGACCCTCGCGGAACGAAGGCGCGCCGACGGGCATGATCATGAACTCCTGGAAGTCGATCGGGGCGTCCGAGTGGGCGCCGCCGTTCATGATGTTCATCATCGGGACCGGCAGCACCTTGGCGTTCGGACCGCCCAGGTATTTGTAGAGCGGCTGGCCGAGAGCGGCAGCGGCAGCGTGCGCCGTGGCGAGCGAAACGCCGAGGATCGCGTTCGCCCCCAGCTTCGACTTCGTGCTCGTGCCATCGAGCTGGATCATGGCCCGGTCAATGCCGGCTTGATCCACCGCATCGTGCCCGACGAGGACCGGGGCGATCACGCTCTTGACGTTTCCGACCGCGGCGAGGACGCCCTTGCCGAGGTAGCGGCGCTTGCCGTCCGTGCCCTTGGGCAGGGACTTGACGGGGGCCGAGCTGTCGCGGAGCTCGTGCGCTTCGTGTTCGCCCGTCGAGGCGCCCGAAGGCACGGCGGCGCGGCCGAGCGCGCCGGAGGCGAGGCGGACATCGACCTCGACGGTCGGATTGCCTCGGGAATCGATGATCTCGCGAGCGGAGATGGCGGTGATGGTGGTCTTGCTCATGGTGAAAAGTGGGGAAGGCGTCAGGGGACGCGGAGGGCCGGATTCAGCACGAGCGTCGCCGGGGAGAAAAGCAGAAAGCAGGCCTATCCCGCGTCGGCGGTTCGCCACCGGGCTCGCGGGCAAAAGCGCAACCCCATGGCGGTAGCGCACGGAGGTGTGGGACGGGTTGCGCTGGGCGTCTTGCCGGGGAACGTTTGCCGCTGCGCCGTCATGCCGTTCCAACTCCACGCCGACTACGCTCCGACCGGAGATCAGCCCCAAGCGATCGCCCAGCTTGTCGCTTCCCTTCGGTCCGGAAACCGGGACCAGACGCTGCTCGGGGTGACGGGTTCGGGGAAGACCTTCACGATGGCGAACATCATCGCCCAGTGTGACCGACCCACGCTGATCATTTCGCACAACAAGACGCTCGCGGCGCAACTGTACTCCGAGTTCAAGCACTTCTTCCCGGAGAACGCCGTCGAGTACTTCGTCTCCTACTACGATTACTACCAGCCGGAGGCGTACGTCGCATCTTCGGATACCTACATTGAGAAGGATTCCTCCATCAACGAGGAGATCGAGCGACTGCGCATCGCGGCGACGAGCTCGCTGGTCTCGCGGCGGGACGTGATCGTCATCGCGAGCGTCTCGTGCATCTACGGGCTCGGTTCTCCGGAGGAATTCCAGCAGTTGCGCATCTGCCTGCGGCGCGGCGAGCCGCTCGGGCGAGGCGTGCTGCTCGAACGGCTCGTCGACAATCTTTACGAGCGCAACGACTACGAGCTGAAGCGGGGGCGCTTCCGGGTGCGGGGTGATGTGATCGACATCATGCCGGCCTACAGCGAGCAGGGGTTGCGGGTGGAGCTCTGGGGGGACGAGGTCGAGGCGATTGCGGAGTTTGATCCTCTGACCGGGGCGGTGACCCGGCGGCTTGAGCAGTTTGATTTGTATCCGGCAAATCAGTACGTTACGAGCAAGGGGAAGCTGGAGGGGGCGGTGAAGGCGATCCGAAGCGAACTGGACTCCCGCGTCGCGGAGTTTGAGTCCCAGAGCAAGTACCTTGAGGCTCAGCGCGTGCGGATGCGGACCAACTACGATCTGGAGATGCTTCAGGAGATGGGATTCTGCAACGGCATCGAAAACTACTCGATGCACCTGGCCGGACGCAGTCCGGGGTCGCGCCCCTTTTGCCTGATCGACTTCTTTCCGAAGGATTTCCTGCTGATGATCGACGAAAGCCACGTGACGCTTCCGCAGATAGGGGGGATGTACAACGGTGATCGCGCGCGGAAACAGGTCTTGGTCGACTTTGGCTTCCGTTTGCCGTCGGCGCTCGAGAACCGTCCCCAGAGCTTCGAGGAATTTCGGCAGATCACGGGACAGACGGTCTTTGTTTCGGCCACGCCGGCGCCGCTGGAGCTGGGCTGGTCCACGGTGGTGGCGGAGCAGGTGATTCGTCCGACGGGCTTGCTGGACCCGGAAATCAGTGTGCGTCCCACGAAGGGTCAGGTGGAGGATCTGATCGGCGAGGTACGGAAGGCCGTGGCTGCAGGAGAACGTGTGCTGGTCACGACCCTCACCAAGCGACTCTCGGAGGACCTCACCAGCTTCATGCGCGAGGCGGGGGTGCGGGTCGAGTACCTGCACAGTGACATCGACGCGATCGAGCGGGTGGAGATCCTGCGCAACCTGCGCCTCGGGCATTTCGATGTGTTGGTAGGCATCAATCTCCTGCGTGAAGGACTGGACCTGCCGGAGGTCGCGCTGGTGGCGATTTTGGACGCGGACAAGGAGGGCTTCCTGCGCAGCGAGACCTCGCTGATCCAGACGGCCGGCCGCGCGGCCCGGCACGAGTCCGGTCGAGTCATCTTCTACGCGGACGTGATGACCCAGTCGATCCGCCGGACCATCGAAGTGACCGGGCGTCGGCGCACGCGGCAGATGGAGTACAATCGCGAGCATGGCATCACCCCGCGGTCGGTGAAGCGGGCGGCGCAGGCCAGTCTGCAGCAGGCTCCGGGCGCGGTGGAATCGTCCCAGGATACGGTGGCGGCGGAGGCGGGATCGGAGGATGTTGCCGCGGTCATCGCGGAACTCGAAGCCGACATGACCGAGGCCGCAGGACGGCTCGAGTTCGAGCGGGCCGCGCTCCTGCGTGATCAGATTGATGCGCTCCGCAGCGGTGACGTGCGCAAGGCCGCGCTCGCTCCCCGGCGACCGGCGGCCGGGCGGGGGCGCGGACGGCGTCGCTAAGATCGCGGAGTCCGGAGCACGGCAGCCCTCTTTCTAGGCCCACTCGGGTGGGTTCTGGTGCTGCGGCTTAAGCACGCCGATGCACGGAAGGTTGCGGTAGCGCTCCGCGAAATCCAGGCCGTAGCCGACCACGAACTTGTCCGGGATCGAGAAGCCGACGAAGTCAGCCTCGAATGGCACTTCCCGCCGCCCGCGTTTGTCGAGCAGCACGCAGACCTTGACGCTCGCTGGGTCCTGCTTGCGGATGAGGTCCACGACCACTGAGAGGGTTTTGCCGGTGTCCAGGATATCATCGATCAGCAGCACGTGCCGATTGGTCAGGTCCAGCGTCAGATTCTGGAGCAGCTTGGGTCGGCCCTGGGAGCGGGTTGCATTGCGGTAGCTGGAGACGCGGATGCAGTCGAGTCGGACGGGGTTGGGAATCTCGCGGAGCAGATCGGCGGTGAAGAGAATGGCGCCGTTGATCACGGAAATGACGGTGATTTCCTCTGTTCCGTAGACGCGGCTGATTTCGGCTCCGAGTCGCTTGAGGCGCCGGCGAATCGCCGCGGCGCTGACCAACACGGTCTCGAGATCGGCGTGCTCGGGCGACGGAAGGGGGCGGGCGGACATGGCTCGGAGTCAAACGTGGAGCGGCGGTGCCGGCAAGTGTGGTCAAGTCGCCGCTGCGGTTATTTCCTTTGACTCGCCCCGAGAGCGAACCTTGCCTCGCACCACCCACGGACCGACTGCATGATTGCGATTCGCATTGAGAACCTCACCAAGCGCTTTGGCTCCGCGGTCGCCCTGCATGGGCTCGACCTGAAGGTGGAGGCGGGCGAGCTGTTCTTCCTTCTGGGGCCGAGCGGCTGCGGAAAGACCACGCTGCTCCGCAGCATCGCCGGTTTCTACATTCCGGATGAGGGCCGAATCTTCTTCGGTGACGAAGAGGTGACGAAGCTGCCACCGCACAAACGGAACACGGGAATGATGTTCCAGAGCTATGCGCTGTGGCCGCACCTCACGGTCGCGGCGAATGTGGCTTTCGGATTGGAAGAGCGAAAGGTCCCGACCGCGGAGATTCGCCGGCGGGTGGGGGAGGCCCTTGAGTCGGTGCGGATGTCCGCCTACGCGGAGCGGAAGCCGAACCAGCTCTCGGGCGGTCAGCAGCAGCGCGTGGCGCTTGCGCGCGCCTTGGTCGTTCGCCCCCGGTGCTTGCTGCTGGATGAGCCTCTTTCCAACTTGGACGCGAAGCTGCGGCTGGAGATGCGCTCCGAAATCCGTCGCGTCTGCAAGGAGTTCAAGCTGACCACGGTTTACGTCACGCACGACCAGAAGGAGGCGCTGTCCATTTCGGATCGCATGGCCATTCTGGAGAGTGGTCATATCCTCCAGGTTGGGTCCCCCCGTGACGTCTATCGTCGACCGCGGCGAAAGACGGTCGCGAATTTCATCGGTGACACCGATTTTGTGCCGGGCACGGTGCGATCCCTCAGTGGCGAGTCGGTGGTGGTGGACACACCCGTGGGCGTGTTCACCGGACTGCTCGGCGACCCGACGTCCCCGCCGGCGGTGGGTGCGAGCGTCACGGTATCGATTCGACCGGAGTGCTGGACCCTGAGCGAGCGTATGCCCGAGCGAAACGGAGTTCGTGGCCGGATTGGCGGTTCCACGTACTTGGGTGAGATTGCGCAATACGACTTCCGTGTCGGGGAAACGCTCCTGAAGGTTTACGAGCTGAACCCGCGTCATCTCGGACAAGCGTCGACCGACCTCTACGCCTCGGTTGCTCCCGAGGATGTGGTGATTCTGACCGCCTGAGCGGTTTTCGGCCATGTGGAAACGGGCTTTGATCGTGGCAGTCCTGGTGGCGACGGTGGCGCTGCCTTTCGTGCTGCGCCCGCCCAAGGAGGAGCGGGGCCGCGTCGACGAGACGCTGGTAATCATCACCCCGCACAACGAGGCCATCCGGCACGAGTACGCCCGGGGATTCCGCACCTGGTACCGAGAGCAGACGGGCAAGAACGTCTTCATCGACTGGCGGGTCATCGGCGGGACGAGCGAAATCGCGCGTTTTCTCGAGGGTGAGTACGCGACGGCTTTCCAGAATCACTGGTCGCGCAAGTTGAAGCGTCCGTGGAGCCTCGCGATCCAGAGCGGATTCGCCAATCACCGCCTCGGCGCGGACGCGCCGGCCGAGGTCCATGAGGCAAGGAGGCTGTTCATGGAGTCGGATATCGGCTGCGGCATCGACCTCTTCTTCGGCGGTGGCACGTTCGACTTCATCCGTCAGGCGCAAGCCGGGCGCATCGTTGATTCCGGAGTCCTGAAGCGGCATCCCGAATGGTTTTCCGACGCCGTGATCCCGCAGCGGTTCGCCGGCGAGGAGTACTGGGATCGCGAAGGACGTTGGATCGGGACGGTGTTGAGTGCGTACGGCATGGTTTTCAACCGGGAGTCGCTGCGGCGCCTCGGGTTTCCGGGAGAGCCCACGCGGTGGGAAGACTTGACGGATCCCCGGCTGCGCGGAGAGGTCGCGTTGGCGGATCCGACGAAGAGCGGCTCGATTGCGAAGGCGTTCGAGAATATCATTCAGCAGCAAATGCAGCGCAGGCTCCGGGAGCTGGAGCAGGACCAAGTCGGGCTTCCCGCGGCCGAGCGCGAGCGGAAGGCGGTGGTCGAGGGTTGGCTGGCCGGGCTTCGACTCATCCAGTTGGCCGGTGCGAATGCGCGCTATTTCACGGACACCTCCCAGAAGCCTCCGATTGATGTCGCGTCCGGCAACTGCGCCGTGGGGCTTTGCATCGACTTCTACGGTCGCCAGCAGGAGGAGGCCGTGAAGCGCCGCGACCGCAGTGATCGGGTGGGTTACGTGTCCCCGGTGGGCGGAACGGTGAGCTCGGTGGACCCGATCGCTCTCTTCCGCGGTGCGCCGAATCGACCGGTTGCCGAGGCATTCATCGACTACGTGCTTTCAATGGAGGGGCAGAAACTTTGGAACTTCCGCGTCGGCGTCACTGGCGGCCCCGATCGCTTCGCGCTGCGTCGCCTGCCGGTGAGGCGCGACTTCTACGCTCAGGCGGACTGGAGAGCCTGGCGCAGCGATCCCGAGGATCGCCCCTTCGAGTCCAATGATCCGCTCATTTATCGGGCGGCGTGGACGGGCGGCCTCTTCCGCGAAATGGCCTTCATCATCCGCGTGATGTGTCTGGACCCGCACACTGAGCTGATCAGTGCGTGGAAAGCGATTCTTGAGGCGACCCCGGAGCGACGCGCGGCGGCCCTAGCGGTCCTGCAGGACCTGGACGCCGTGGCGTACGACGAGGCGGGCGGGACGGTCAAGCGGGCCCTCATGTCGCGCAACAAGGTTGACGAGGTAGAGCTGGGCAGCCGTCTGGGTCGGGAGTTCCGCCAACGCTATGAGCGGGCCGAGCGAATCGCCCGCGGCGAGGCGCCCTGACCTGAGGGCCTACCGCTCAGGCTTGGCGCCCGCGATCGCTGACGGGCAAGGGCTTGGCTGCCTCCTCGCTGGCGACGGTCCGAATGTAGCGCTGGAAATCGGGATCCTCTCCCTCAAGCAGTTGATCCAGGGCGGCGCGGAAGTCGCTGCGACGACACCAAGAGCGGATGTAGTCATCCCACGTCTGCCAAAGTCGTGTGGCTTGATGGGACATTTTCTGATCGTAGACCAGGATGTAGGCGCGTTCGAACTGCGCGGTCAGGATCTCAAACAGCACGTGGCGCCGCTCGCGTTGCTCGTCCGTGTAGGTCGGCTGCTGCTCGGGTGGTGCCAGCAGACGGAGGTCCGCGTGCTTCAGCGTCAGCTTAAGGAACGACTCGTAGTCGTCCGCAAGTTTCAGGTAGATCTCTTCGTCATCCTTCTCCCGCTCCTTCCGCTGCTCCTGCATGAACACCCACAGCGCGAAGGGTAGACCGATGGCGGTGACGAGGTAGCTGATCGCTTCGAGCGCGACCAAGACGTTCAGGCCTTCGTTTCCCATGCGAGCACCTCAGCGTTGAATCCCCGCTGATCGGAGCAGTTGAAGAACGAAGTCCCCGCGACGAAAGTGTCGGCGCCGGCCTGATGGCAGTGGTGCCCCGTCTGGAGATCCACGCCGCCGTCAACTTCGAGGCGGAAGCGCAGTCCCCGATCTCGTCGCCAGGTGTGGATTTCCTGCAGCTTCGCGAGCATGTCGGTTCGGAACGACTGACCGCCGAATCCGGGCTGAACCGTCATGACCAGGACCAAGTCCACGTCGGGCAGCAACGGTTCGATCGCCCGTGCCGGCGTGCCGGGATTGAGGACGATTCCGCATTGGCAGCCGAGTTGGCGGATCCGCGCGAGCGTGCCGCGGTGATCGTAGTCGGGCTCGATGTGGATGCTGATGAGATTGGCGCCGGCTTTGGCGAAGGGCTCGATGTACCGGTGCGGCTCCGACAGCATCAAGTGAGTGTCGAAGAAGAGGCCTGAGCCGGCGCGGAGCGCGGCGACCGTCTGCGGCCCGAAGGTCAGGTTGGGCACGAAGTGCCCATCCATGATGTCAATGTGGAGCCAGCGGGCCCCCGCGCGAGTCGCTGCATCTGCGCTCGCGGCCAGGTGGGCATGGTTTCCCGCCAACAGGGAAGGTGCGAGGAGCGGCGGGTGCGGTCTCACGTCCGACGTTTCATCCCGAAACACCGACCGAAGCCAGTTTTTTCCGGGCGTCCTTACCAGACGTCCAACGTGGCCCCGACCGCCGCCTCAGCCATTGCCCCGGCGAGCAGCACCCAGGTTTGTCGCTCGGCCTGCCCCTGATTACCGAATGTCTCGGTTCTGCCCGGGTCGTCGGTGAAGGCCTGTCGGCGCACGCTGAGCGGGCGACGACTGAACCATTCAGATCGCGTGCGCGGATTCAGGAGGGTGGCTTCGGCGGCCAGCGTCAGCTCCAGTTTCCGGGCCAGTCCGGTGTCATTGGGTCGCACCGTGGCGATACCCCGCTCGTAGCGGACGAGCGTGACGTACAGAATTGCCTCGGCAGCCTCGGGCGAGTCGACGAGGCGGATGCGACCGTCGCGGAGGAACCTCTCGCGGATCTGCGCGGTCGCCAAGGTGGCCGCCTGGGGGAGGGCCGCGTCGTCGCGAACGGGCGCGACGTACAGGGTCGAGAACGCGAGGGTGGCGTCTGTTCCGCGATGATAATGGGAGCAGCCGACCGCGCCGAAGGCGATCACGGAGGCGACCAACCCGGCGAGGAAGCGCAAAGCGTGGCGTCGCGGCATGGGGAGAACGAGCGCCGCAGGCGGGGGATCAGAAGAACAGGAAGCGCTTCTTGGTCGGCTTGCCTGCCGCCCCGGCGGCCGTGGCGGCCTCCTCGACCTTTACCAATTGCTCCCGCGCTTTGGCGGCCGTGGCGGAGTCCGGATGGACCGTGATCGCCTCGTTGTAAAAGACGCGAGCGGCCTGGTAGTTCGAGCGCTTGTAGAAGTAGAAGTCGGCGATGCGCATCTTGCTCTCGGCGAGGGTGTCCTTCATCTGCCCAAGGCCCTTCTCGGCTGCGCCCACGTTGGAGTCGCTTGGGAAGAGAATCATGAAATCCTCGAAGTAGGTGATCGCTTCCTTGGTCGAACCTTGGTCGTAGTTCGGGCCTTCTACGAGCGAGGCGTGCGTCTGGGCCAGCTTGATGTAGGCGTCGGGAGCAAGGAGGCTCTGAGGATAGATGTTGATCATGCGGTCCAGCGCATCGATCGCCTCCTCGTCATTGCCCAGCTTTTGGTGTGCCCGGGCGACGTTCATCAGCGCGAGGGGAGCATAGTCGCTGTACGGCGCAGTCGCGATGAGGATTTCGAAGAACTCGATGGCCTTCTCGCGATTCGGAAAGCCGGGAATGACGCCCCAGATTCGGTTGCGGGCGCCGTCAAGGAGCGCGCTCGCGATGCGGTATTGTTCGCCGACGATTTCGGTGAAGCGACCGTAGCTCGGGTAGCGCGTCAGCACTTGTTGGAAATTCTCGTACGCCTTGAAATACTGCTGCCGCTCAAGCCGCATGCGGGCAGCGCGGTAGTAGGCTTCCGGCGCGAACACAGAGTTGCCGTAGCGCTTGCCGACGTTCTCGTAGGCCTTCGCGGCGCTGCCGAGGTCCCGGCGCTCCTCGGAGAGCCGCGCCTTGTTCATCAATTCGGTGGCCTTTCGGGCGTCGTCGCCGATCAGGCCCGAGAGCACGCCTCCTTCGATGCGCCAGCCCGTGCCGGGAGACCAGACGAGCTCTGCGCGGAGGGAACCGCCGGCGAGAAGCGCGCCCAAGAGGAGAAGACAAAGTGCGCGGAAGGCGCGTGCGGACGAAGGGAGCATGGCGGAAGGACTTACCAGCGAACCAGCGCCCCCCCGTACGTCAAGCCCGCCCCGAATGCGACCATGAGAACGAGTTGACCGGGCTGGACCCGGCCCTGCATCCGAGCTTCGTGCAGGGCGATGGGAATGGAGGCTGCGGAGGTGTTGCCGTAGCGGTCGAGGTTGATGAAGAAACGGTCCAAGGGGAGCTTCAGGTACTGGGCGATCGAATCGATGATGCGCTGATTCGCCTGATGGGGAATGATGCAGTCGATTTGATCGCCTGAAACGCCCTGTTGTTCCAGCAATTCCCGGGCGACGTCCTCCATCGCGCGGACGGCGAGCTTGAAGACCTCCTTGCCCTTCATCCGGATCACTCGCTTGGAGTCAGCCGGATCGAGGGAGAAGGTGGCACCGGGAATATGCAGCAACTCGGCGGTACCAGCCACGGTGTGCAGTCGGGATGCAAGAATGGCCGAGCCGGGACGTCGGGATGCCCCGAGCACGACAGCTCCGGCGCCGTCGCCGAACAGAACGCAGGTGGTGCGGTCCTCCCAGTCCAGGACCGACGAGAGCCGTTCGGCGCCGATGACCAAGGCGTGGCGGTAACGGCCGGAGGAGAGCATCGCCCAAGCGGCGTCCAAGGCGTACAGGAAACCCGTGCAGGCAGCGTTGAGATCGAAACACGCCGCGCCCGAGGGGATGCCCAGCTTCTGCTGGACGAGGCAGGCCGTGGCCGGCATGTCGAGGTCCGGCGTCACCGTGGCGAGGATGAGCAGGTCGACCTCCTGAGGGGTGATCTGAGCGTTCGCGAGCGCCTCCCGTGCGGCCTCGGTGGCCAGGTCGGCGGTGGTTTGGCCGGGATCGGCCACCCGACGCTCCCGGATGCCGGTGCGGCTGACGATCCAGTCGTGCGAGGTTTCGACGCGCTGCGCGAGCTCCTCGTTGGTGAGAATACGGTTGGGCGCGTAGGCGCCGGTGCCAAGGATGGCGATAGGCGAGAGGGCCATTCGGTCGTGGGGGGCTCGAACGGAAGGGCGGGAAACTACGGCTTGGGCTCAGCCGGCGCGAGGATCGCTTGAGCGCGGGCGATATCGGCCTCGATGCGGTGGTTCAGGTCGACGCGGACGAACTCGCTGGCATCGTGGATCGCGTTCTTGAGCGAAAACCGATTGGCGGAACCGTGGGCCTTGATCACCGTTCCGCGAAGCCCGAGCAGGGGGGCGCCGCCGTAGCGCTCCGGCTGGATGCGACGACGAAGGCCGACAAACGCTCCGCGAGAAATCCAAGCTCCGAGCTTGCGTACGGGACTGGCGGAGAGCTGGGAACGCAATTCGTTACGGAAAAACTTCGAAAGGGATTCCCAGCTCTTCAGGCAGATGTTGCCGGTGAAACCATCGCACACCACGACATCCACGTGGTTGGAGAAGATCTGAAAGCCCTCGATCGGACCGACGTAGTTCACGAGCCCGTCCAGTCGCTTCAACGCGTCGTGCGTGGCGTTGATCAGGCCGTTGCCCTTTCCTTCCTCGGTGCCGATCGTCAGCAGGCCGATCCGCGGATTCTCCACGCCCAGTTCCAACTGGCAGTAGTGTTTTCCGAGGATCGCGTTGTGGACCAAGTGCTCCGCCCGGCAGTCCGGATTGGCCCCTGCGTCGATGAGGATGAAATGCCCTGGGTCGCGTGGGATGACCGGTGCAAGGGCAGGGCGCTCGACACCCTGGAGGGTGCGCAGCTTCAGCGTGCCCGCCGCGACGAGGATCTTGGTATTTCCGGTGCTGACGACCGCTGCCGCCGAGCCGTCCCGGACCAATTCAATCGCCCGCAGCATCGACGCGTCGCGCTTGCGCTTCACGACCGTCATCACCTCGTCCGTGGGCAGCACCGTTTCTGCGGCGTGATGGACGGTGAGCTTCGGGTGGCTGCTCAACCCTTGGGCGGCGAGGAGCGGACGGAGTACCGCTTCGTCGCCCACGAGGGTGATAGGACAGAGCTCTGGGAACTCTGTGAAGGCGAGCTTGAGGGCTTGGACCACTTCGGATGGCCCAAGATCACCCCCCATCGCGTCGACCGCGATCCGTGCTGGAACTCCAGCCGGTGAATCCATCGGGGGAGTGGCGCTGCGTCGGGTCTTAGACCTCGACGCTCAGAACCTGACGACCCCGATAGGTGCCGGACTTGGGGTTCACGCGGTGCGGACGGCAGGCGGAGCCATCGCTTGGATCGCGGGCGAGCTCAGGAGCCTTGAAGGCGTTGGCAGCACGACGGTTGGCGCTGCGGCGTTTCGACTGCTTGCGTTTCGGATTAGCCATGGTGGTAAAGGGAAGTGCGGGACCCGTCGCGGCGACGGAGCGGCGTTTTGGGTAAAGGTTGAAGCTACGAGCCAGTGCGGAGGATCGTCAAGCGATCAATCCGACGACCTGACTCGATCGCTGGCGTCGGGAGGCTGCAGCTAATTTGCTGTGCCGGCCGCGCTCGGGACGATCAATGGGTGGACGTGGAGCTCGTCGACTCGGGCTTCTTGGCCTCGGCGTTGGCCACCGGGGCGGGGGCCGGCTTGGCTGCCTGCTCCTCTTCCTCAACCTCGTTGGAAGCCTTCTTGAATTCCTTGACCGAGCGGCCGAGGCCCTTGGCCAGCTCCGGAAGCTTCTTGGCTCCGAAAAGCAGCAGCACGACTGCGAGGATCAGGAGCAGCTCGGGCCCACCGAGGCCGAAAACGGCGAGAAGCGACGCGGAAGACATGATGCGCGCAGCCTAGCCCCAAGGACCCGGCTGTAAAGGCCCGAATCGCCCGCGCAACGCTCGCTAGCGCGACGGTCCAAAGATCTCGACGCTGGAGCGCCCGTCCGAGAAGCGCAGGCCACGGTACATCCCCGGCGTATTGAAGGGCATCGCGACCGCTCCGTCCCTCGCCAGTGCAATGACGCCCCCGGTCCCGCCCAGCGCTGCGACGTCCGCGATCGCGGCTTGCGCCGCCGTGTGCACGGCTTCGCCGGCAAAGGCCATTCGTGCCGCAATGGTGTGGGCGACGTTGGCGCGAATGAAGTACTCCCCGTGTCCGGTGGCGCTGACCGCGCAGGTCCGGTTGTCAGCGTAATTGCCCGCACCGATGATCGGAGAGTCTCCCACTCGCCCAAAGCGCTTGTTCGTCATTCCGCCCGTCGACGTGCCAGCCGCGAGGTTGCCCGAGCGATCCAGGGCTACTGCGCCGACCGTGCCCCACTTTCGCTCCGCGTCGAGGGCGAGGTCCGGAATCGAAAATTCGTCCGCGCTCGACTGGCTCGGATCACCGCGCTGCGCCTGTCGAGCTGCCGCTTCGTCCCGCTGGCGGGCTCGCTCCAGTTGCAGCCTGCGCCGCTCCGTCTGGAAGTAGTCGTTGGGCACGCGCTCAAATCCAAGGGAATCGGCGAATCGCTCCGCGCCCTCGCCGACCATCATCACATGCGGAGATTTATCCATGACCGCACGGGCGAGCTCGATGGGATTGCGGGTGTAGCGGACGCCGGCGACGGCGCCGGCGCGCCGTTCCCGGCCGTCCATGATTGAGGCATCCAGCTCGCAGACGCCCTCGTGGGTGAGGACGGCGCCTTTGCCGGCGTTGAAGAGTGGATTGTCCTCGAGGAGCTTGATCGCTGCGACGACCGCGTCGGTGGCCGTACCGCCTTGAGCGAGGATTTCGAAACCGGCATCCAGGGCGGCTTGGAGCGCCCCACGATAGGCCGTCTCGGCCTCCGGGGTCATCTCCGCGCGAACAATGACGCCAGCCCCGCCATGGATCGCGAGTCCGAAGGGAGGGGATTCTTTCGCGACGCCGACGTGCATGCCTGAGAAGAGGAGCGCCGCGCTCAGCGCCAACGCGGAGCGTGCGCCGGGCCAGATCACGGAGCAGTCGGGGCGGTTGCAGGGGCGGCGGCAGCGGGGGCGGCCGTGAACGAGATGCGACCGTAGAGCTCGAGCAGGCGGCGACGCAGGAGTTCGTCTTCCTCCTCGGTGGTCTTGGCGTAGGTGCGACGCTCCAGCGCACGCTCCGCGAGTTCCATGCTCAGCACGAAGACGTGGCCCGCTCGCAGGAAGAGAAGATTCCCGCGCTTCGCGACGAAGACCTCGCCCGTATCGCTGAAGCTGGGACGGTTGGCGAACATGGTGCCGTTCGGCAGTAAATTGTACGCGAGGAGTGTTCCCTCCTCCATCCCCGGAATAAACTTCGCGCTTTCGACCCGTGCCTCCGGGAAGCGCTGCTGAAAGTCGCGTTGCACGAAGTTGGTGAAAAACCAGATCAGGTAGTCGCGCCGCCCTCGCGTCTCGTGCTCCCAGCGCTGGGTCGCGTCCATCTCAAAGCAGGCGAGGCTGGCGTGGACGTTGAAGTCATCCTCGAACGTCACCACCTCCGGGGTGTCCACGATCCGTCCGCCAAGCTCGGGGAGCACCGGGATGGTGATTCGGTAGGCTCCGGTAGGGGATACGTATTGGTTGCCGTCGACTCGGCCGACGAGCCCGGTCTGGGCGGACACGGATGACGTCGCGAGAACGAGGACCGCGAGCGGGAGAACAGCAAGGCGCAGGCGCATGGGGAAGGACGAAGCCTGCGCAGAGCCGGCGGTTTTTCAAGCCGACGCTTCGGGGAGCTTCTGCCAGCTGCCAACGGGAATCTGCTCGGCACGCGCCCTTGGGTCGATCGCGGCGGCCTGCAGCCAGCGCTGGCCGTCGTCGGGAAGACGTCCACGCAGGAGCGCGCCGATCTGCTTGCGACGGTGTTGAAAGATCTCGCGGATCAGGTCGCGGGTGTGGCGTGGGAAGATGAACGGCGTCGCGCGTCGGTGGAGATTCATCAGGCAACTGTCGACTTCCGGTCGGGGATGAAAGCAGGTCGCCGCAACGGGGTGCCCAGGTGCCACTTCGTAGGCGGATTGCAGGAAGATCGAGATCGCCCCGAAGGTTTTCGAGCCCGAGGGAGCAGCGTAACGATCCGCGGCCTCCTTCTGCAGCATCAGGACCAAGCGCTCGGGGAGGGGACCGGAGATCACCGCGTCCATCCAAGGCGTGGAGATGGCGTACGGCAGGTTCGCCACGATCTTCAGTCGGGCGGCGTTTGCCGGGTCGGTCGGGGCGTATCCCGCCAGGGGAAAGTCCAGCGCGTCACCTTCGATGAGGTGGAAGGTCTCCGGAAACTCCTTCACCACGGTGTCCCGCAGGTGCTGGGCAAGCCGCGCGTCACGCTCCACGGCCCAGACATCGGCCCCGGTCTCGAGCAGCGCCCGGGTGAGGGTACCCAGGCCCGGGCCGATTTCCACCACGGCGTCGCCGGGTCGCACATCGGCGAGTTCGAGCGATTTGCGGACGATGTTCCCGTCGACCAGAAAGTTTTGTCCGAGGGCGCGCTTCGGAAAGTGATTGATCTGGGCCAGCAGTGCCCGCGTCTCGGAGGGGGAGAGAGGCATCAGGAGGCGCGAAACGAAGCGATCAATGCCGTCGGATCCGGCGCCCGCATCAGCGCCTCTCCGCAGAGAATCGCATGCGCCCCGGCCCGGCGCACGCGCTGGACATCGGCCGGAGTCGAGATTCCGCTCTCGCTCACCGCGATCACGTGGGCGGGAAACGTGGGAATGAGCGACTCGGTCAGGCCGAGATCGGTGCGGAAGACCGCGAGGTCACGGTTATTCACGCCGATGATGCGCGCGCCGTGATCCAAGGCGCGGCGGAGTTCGTCCTCGCGATGGATCTCAAAGAGCGTGTCGAGTCCCGCCGCGTTGGCAGCGGCGAAAAGAGCGGAGATCTCGGCGTCATTCAGGGCGCGCACGATGATCAGGATGGCGCTGGCTCCGGCTTCCACGGCCTCGAGAACCTGAACCGGATGGACCATGAAATCCTTCCGCAGGCAGGGCAGGGCTGGGGGCGCGGCCCGGAAGTGAGTGGTGACCGCCCGGAGATCGTCGAGCGATCCACCGAAGTACTGGTGGTCGGTCAGCACGGAAAGGGCACTCGCGGCGGCGGCCTGGTAGCGCTGGGCCTGAGCCACGGCCGAGACGTCGGCTGCGATCGCGCCTGCGGACGGGGAGCGGCGTTTGATTTCGGCGATGACCCCGAGTTGGCCGTCGGTCGGTCGCAGGGCGGCAGCGAAGGACGGCGGGCGCGGTAGGCGCTCGCGGAGCGCGCGCAACTCGCCGAGGTCGACGGGGCGGACGGAGGCGGCGATCTCCTGCCGCTTCCACGCCATGATTTCGGTAAGCTTGTCGGCCATGTTCACGGGTAGAAAACACAGCGGGCGGTCGAAAACGAGAGCGGAATTCGGCCGACGGCGCCGGACGGATTGTGCGTGCGTCCCCCGGTGCTCTTCGGCTACGCAGAGGGTATGAGCGCGATGGATGACCTGCGTGAGACGATCGCCCGGCTGCGGGCCCCGGGGGGGTGTCCGTGGGATCAGGAGCAGACGCACGCGTCGCTGGTGCGTTGCCTCATCGATGAGGTGAGCGAACTGATTGAGACGATCGACCGACTCGACTTTCCGCACATGCGGGAGGAGCTCGGCGATGTCCTGATCCAGGTTGTCTTCCACGCGCAGTTGGCCACGGAGGCGGGCCATTTCACGCTTGAAGAGGTCGCTCGCGAGGTGAACGAAAAGCTCGTTCGTCGTCATCCGCACGTGTTTGGCGATGCGGCGAAGTTGGGGACGGCGGGCGAGGTGATCGAGACGTGGGAGAAGATCAAGGCGAAGGAGAAGGCCCAAGCTGGAACTCCCGCGCCGACCTCCGCGTTCAAGTCCCTGCCACCGCGCCTGCCAGCGCTCATGTTCGCCGAGGCCGTGTGGAAGCAGGTCAAGAAGGCCGATCTGCCGACGGCTGGCGTCGCTGATCGGGACCGGATTGCGGCGCTGGCGAGCGGGCTGGATGACGTGACGCTGGGCGAGCAGCTCTTCGCGCTGGCGGCCGCGGCGCGCGAGCGCGGCTTGGATCCCGAGGGGGCACTGCGGCGACGTTCGGACCGGGTGATGCAGGAGGTCGATGCCCGTGTGCGCGCGCAGCAAGTCCGCTGATCTGCCGCCCGCGCTCGCGGCATCTTGGTGGGCGCCGTTCGCGGACTTTCTCCAGAAGGAGCGGCGCTACTCGCTCTACACGGTTCGCAACTACCGCCAGTCCCTCGTGGACCTCACGACGTGGCTGGGGCAGTCAGGAAAGGATCCTGCGTGTTTGGAGTCTCTCACCGCGCGTGACGCGCGGGACTTTGTCATCGAGTCTCAGCGTCGGCTCGACCGGCGCACGGTGCATGCCCGGGTATCGGGTCTGCGGGCGCTTTACCGTTATTGGCAGCGGCAGGGGCGGCTGAGTTCGAATCCATTTGTCTCCCTCCCGTTGCCCCGCTTGGAACGCCGCTTGCCGCGTTTCCTCTCGGAGGAGCAGATGCGCCGGTTACTCGAAGCCCCCGGTCGCCTTCTTGAGAATGGTGCGATCGACGCGTTCACGGCCCAGCGCGACTGGCTGCTGCTGGAGCTACTTTACGGCGGTGGCCTCCGCGTCAGTGAGTTGGTCGCGCTCAATTTCGGCCAGATCGACGTCGATTCGGGAGTGGCGCGGATCGTGGGCAAAGGACGCAAGGAGCGCGTCTGCCCGCTGGGGGAGGCTGCGATGACCTTGCTCCGGGCGTGGCGGGATGGATTGCGCGCGGGCGTTTCGGCCGGTGATCGGGTGCTGGTGCGTGCCGACGGTGTTTCTCTGACCAGTCGCGAGGTGCAGGCTCGGTTGAAGCGCTACCTCGCCGCTGCGGGCCTGCCTGCGGATGCGTCACCGCACACGCTGCGTCACAGTTACGCGACGCACCT
>JACCDG010089172.1_pt1 | contig 46327 bp, 66 predicted proteins | sample 7442471 | NCBI WGS metagenome assembly JACCDG01 (sample SAMN15323444, study PRJNA562643) | freshwater metagenome | isolation source: river surface water | place: USA:Blue River Watershed | collected 2017-08-17
AATAATAATTTCTTTTTCCTCAGGAAGTTCAGGAAATAATTCTTCACCCATTATATATATGTTTTATTTAAATATTATTATAAAAAAATAATAAGTAAATAAAAAAGCCGGATATTAACCGGCTTTTAATCTTTATATAACAAAGTATATTGTTCCACATATTCAAAAATCTATATTTTTGTTCCACATATATTTGGTACTCAAATTATGGATAGAATATTTTCTGTTCTCATTACAAAGGTATGAAATTATTGAAAAAACAAAAATACATACTCCTGCTAATATCATTAAAATTCCAATACCTCCACTTAATAAAGAAAGAAATTTATTTCCTTCATTAATTAAAATCTGAGCATAATTAAACAAAAAATCAGTAGCTTTAACAGTAAAATATGTAAGAAAACTTAACATCATGAGCGAAAAAACAAAAACTCTTGAAGTGGTTTTAGAAATTAATCCTAAAAATCTTCTCCACAATGTAAAATCACTACCCCATGCTTTTAAAAGTTTAAAATGTTCTTTGTCAATTTGATAAAATACCATTGGGTCTTCAAGTGATCTTGAAAGAGATTTCAATCTTTCTTTTTCAACATCCACAAATTCTTGCCATTTTATTTTAGGAGTGTTATATGATAAAAACATACTCGGAGGTGCCAATACAAAAAATTTTCCTTTATCACTATTATTAGATTGGTCAATGTGCAACAAATGTTCTTTTTTAAAATTTAAAATAATTGCACCTAAATCAGCAGGAATTTTACCACGAAATTGGTTTGCTTGTCTTAAGTATAATTTATATTTTAATGCTAATGCTTCAATATCGGATATGTGGAAAATATTATCTTTATATTTTTTTGAAAACGTTTCATTTAAAATTTTACGTTCCATTGCATTTTCAGCAATATCTATTTCCCTAGATATTCCAATTGTTTTTAGCACATCAATTTCAGCCTGTGCATTAGAATCCATTAATAACTTTACATCTGTGAGAAATTTTTCATCACCCCCAGTTCTTTGGGTTTTACTCTTTTCCAGAGATTTTACGAGTTTGTCTGACATGGTAGTTTGTTTTTAAATTTAATTTGAATGTTCAAATATAATCATTTTTTGAACTCCTCTTCAAAAAAACAAACTTTTTTAAAAATTTTAAATCAAGTTGTCATTAATATTAACAAAAAAAATTAATTTTTTATAAATTTAAAAACATATTGAGTAGGATTGTTTTTAATGAGAATATTAACAAAATAAACTCCATCACTATATTTACTTATATCAATCACCAAATTATGAGCAGAACTCATAGTAGCATTATCATTAGAATATACATTGACACCCATTTCGCTTACAATTTCTACGACAGCATTAATATCCTTATTTGTAATTGAGTATATGTTTAAAGTATTTTTTGCAGGATTTGGCATTAATACAAACTTTTCATAAAATAAAGATTTGGTAGAAATAATACCAGAATATTCAAAGTGTCCATCAAAATCAACTTGTTTTAATCTGTAATAATTTAAACCAAGCAAGGGTTTTTCATCTACAAATTTATAATTCAAATTTGAAATAGAATTACCTGCACCATCAGTTCTATTTATTTCTTCCCAATATCCTCCGTCAACAGACCTTTCAACAATGAAATAATCATTATTAATTTCTGTAGATGTTGACCATTCAATTATATTACTTCCTTCAATAGATTCAACTTCAAATCTTATTAGTTCAATTGGTAATAATGAAGTATATATAATAGGACATGCATCAGTTTGAGGACAATTTGCAACCCAATGATAACAGATAATATACCATTCATTTATATTTAAATCATCAATAAATGTATCGTTAGTGATATTAAATGGATATATATTACCATTAGATACCAATGTATCACATGCATTATTGTATAATGAATAACTTAAAGTATTATATAATGGAAATGGTCCACATTGACCAGTTACAAGCAAATAACCTAAATTAATTGGTCCGGTAAATTGAAATGAAAAACATCTGGTTACAGATGTGCCAGCAGTAGGTATGGATGGATTTAAAGGAAATGGAACACAATTTAATGCACCAGATGATTGTGTTGTAGCCTGTCCAATAATGTTATTGCACTCAGGCTCTAATTGACCAAATGAATTTCCAATAAACAATAATGATAGTACGCAAAGTACAAATAGTTTCTTAAACATTTTACATAGGTTTTATCTATATAAATAGTCAAAGAATTATATAGGTGTTGGTTTGAAAATTTAATAATATTTATAAGTTGTTATGAATATAAGAAAGAAAATAAATCAAATATTAAAGGAGTCATTATCTTTTAATATATTAATGGAATCTAAGTATAAAAAACTTGAGGATAACAAAGTTCCATTAACTGATGAAGAAAGGAAAGAGTGTTTTAGACAAGATGCTGTTTGGCACTATGGAAATTCTATTAATCCTATTAATGGTAAGAAAGAAAAAAAAATCTGTGCAATTTGGAAATCAAAAGATAAAAATGGAAAATTTATTTATGTAACAGCATCACACAGAGCATATCAAACTAGAAAAAGTTTACAAGCAGCAATTAATATATATCACAATTTCATTAAAGGAACTGCTTAATTAAAATAATCCATTAAATGATTTCCAATCCATTCAGCCATTGGAATTGCCACAGCATTACCAACCTGTTTATAAATTTGATTATCTAACCCGGAAAATTTAAATGAATCTGGAAAACCCTGAAGACGTGCGTACTCCAATGGAGTAAAAGGTCTTACACCGTATTTAAAATTTTCATCTTTAACCATTCTTGTAGAAACATCTTTACTATAATGTGCTACACAAGTAGGTGCAATAGAATTTAAATCACAAATTATTGGCTTATCCCTGTATTTTCCATTAATTCTTTTATAAACATAATCCGGAATATGAATTTTAGGAGAGTCCTCCAAAATATCTTTAACACTTAAGTTAGATATAATTGAATTAGGTAATTCAATGCTAAATTTTTTCCGGGAACCGATCAAAATTAAACGTTTTCTTTTTTGTGGTAGCCAACATGAGGCATCTAATGGACATAATACATTGACATAATAATCCGGAAGTTTTGTAAAAGATTCCATAACCACCTTAAACTTTTTCATTCCAGGAACATTTTCTATAACATAGCATTCCGGTTTTTCAATTGCAATATGCCTAAAAAAATGCAAAAATAAATCATCTCCTGTTCTTGTTTGATGAATGTCAGCAATAGTAGAATATTTTGTACACGGAAACGTACCAACAATTATATCTGATTTATCCTGTTCATGAACAGTAATATCTTTTATATCTGTATCAATAATTTTATGTTTGAAATTTTTTTTCAAAGTTTCTATACATACCTTATCAATTTCCAATGATTGAATGATATTAATTCCTGCTAACGAAAGTCCGTAATCCATTCCTCCGGCTCCTGAAAAATAACTTTTTGCTGTTGGTTTATACATAAATTGATTTGCTATACTTGGGATTAAACGAAAATAATAAATAAAGTTACATTGAATTTTATTTCTTTTTTACGTCTTTAAATGAAGGCTTAAGATTATTCTCAGTAATAATGAATTTTGGCATATTATTTATTTTTCTGTTTATGGAATATTTCCGCTTATCAGTAATGATAGACTTAACTCTATTTTTACTAAGTATTTTAATTTCCATTCTCAGTCTTGGACCTTTAGGATTTTTAATTCGTAAAATCTGTTCATCACCCTCAACTTCACCATACCATATTTCGGAAGTGAAATGATTTATTTTTTTTCTGAACTTAACCTTTTGTTTTTCGGATAATTTTCGAAAATCATCATCAAAAAATAAATTTGAAATTCCTACCACATCACATTCACCGGCTACGGTTGCAGACATCAAATCTTTATTATATTGACCTCCAGATTTACCACAGTCACACATACGCCATTTCTTGGCAACCAATCTTACAACATCGTTGCAATTTTTACATCTGATTAGTTTCATTCGCTATTTAATAATTTTTAAAGAAATAATATTTCTGTAAAATTTTTATTTCTTATCATTCAACTATATCTATTTCATTATCATAAGCTCTCACAATAATGGCATATTTTTTATATTTACCATTTTTTTGTTTTTTAGCAGATAATAAAGCAATTCCAAATTCATTTTTCTTTGGTCTTGGAACCAATCCAGTAGTAAGAGTAAATTTTTCTTTATTTTTATTTACATATTCTATTAAATTCCGGTTAATCTCTTCTGATAATTCGTGTTGTAAATCATCAAATTCTACTTCTGAATCAACAAAAGTTTCTGGGTCTGTACATTTTATTTTCATTTTTTATTTATTTTTTATTTATTTTGAAATCACCATGCAAATTTTACATCTGATTAGTTTCATTTTATTTAATTATAATTTTGAAATCGCCATGGCAATTTTAAACGGATTTAATAGATTAGAATTAAAATCCTTATCAAGCATACTTCTATCTCTAACATCTATTACAATATTGAAATTACCTTCTTTAAAATGGTCTTGTCCCCACTGTTGTAAGTTTGCATAATACCTAATAAATTCACCTCTCCTAATAATAATTTTATTATCATAAACAATATGACTTATAGCAATTATTTTATAAATTTGATTATCCTTAGGAGAGTTTTTTATATAAATTTCTTGTTCATAAAGTCCATTTATACCGTTAAAAGGATGAATAGATATTATATCACTTATTTGTTCTATCCACCAAAGATATGCTATCTCTTCCAATAATGGAACAGGTTTAATTGGTAATGACATTTATATTATTTTTTAAGTATGGAATAAATAACAATTGACCATATGAATCCTACACTTATTAGGCTGACAATAATAACCTCTGTTAAAGTTGTAAATGATTTATTTGTAGAAGCAGCAGCAATCAATAAACATGACATTATAATAGCCATTTTTAATCCTAGATGATTTTTGATTTTTATTAAAAATTCCTTCATCTTATTCTTTTTTACAACATTTGCTATCCTCTGGATTTTGACCACATGCACAAGTGCCAGACAAAATATCATTTGTCCCCTCCTCAATTCCACTTAAATTACAAGTTCCACCTGGCATGCAAGTTTCATCATCACAATACAATTTTGTAACTGGACAAATATTGTCTTCACCTATTAAATTCGTTTTCATTTATTTAATAATTTTTTAAATTTATCACTCACTATTTTATCACGCTCTTCTATAAATTTTTCTTGAGGAATTTGCTTTCTCTCTTTGGGTGCATTTGGAACATTTTCAATAAGCATATAATGACTGAATGTGAAATGTAGAACATCTCTTCCTAATAATCCACCTAAGTCTGACGGAAACACATGACCATTTGCTCTATTCACCCACCAATAAAAAGCCTTTTTGTCTTTTGGTAAGTCTTTTTTTGAATTTATTTCATTCCATTTTTTATCTTCCATTTTTAAATGATTGTTAATAAATGTACTTCTAATTTTTTTTGGTTTCATCTTAAACCCATTTTAATTCTAAGTACTTTTTTCCATTACAAGTAGGACAAACATCTGATTTCAATACTTGATGTTTACCAGTTGCAAAATGTTCTCCGGGTTGTAAATAAAATTCCTCAACATATCTTTCATTGATTTGACCACTTCCTTTACACTGAGGACAATCTTTTCTTTTACCTTGCAATTTATCTTCGTGCAATTGAGCAGAAATTGGATTGTCCCATTCTCTTCCATCCGATGTTTGATAAGCAGTATATTCAACTGTTTTTGTTTTTTTTATTTCTTTCATTTATATTTTAAAGATATAAATATACAAATTATAGTTTACAAAGTCAATCAAAATTGTCTAACTAATTTCACCAATTAATATATGTAACTTTTTATCTAATTTTACGTTCAAGTATAAATAATTATCATGACTCTTAAAAATATGGATGTATTGAAAACCAATGATATACAAGAACAGTTTTTTAATAATTGGTTTATTTCAAGGAACCTTAGATTGGATTTAGAATATCAAAAAGATATTTTACTTAATAAATTACCACAAGCATTTATAGATAATAAAGATATTCCCGTAGTTCTTGGTGCTTGTCCAAGTGCTGGTAAAACTATTATGTCCATTTTTTATGTTGAACAATTTCTAAGAAATAATCCTAATGCTTCTGTTTTAATATTAACTCATGGAACTGATATTTTAAGAACTCAATATGAAGAAGAGGTAATTAAAATGAATCCTGATTTTAGTTTTACAAGATTGCATAAAGATAATTCCAAAAGTATATTTTCTAAAACTTCTCAAGTTTACATTACTCTACCTCAGACTATTTCTAATTTTAGTAAACTTCCAAATTTTGATTTGATTATTGTAGATGAGGCACATCATTTTTATTTTGCTGAAGATGGAATGGTTAAAAAGATTCTACAAAAAGTTAATCCAAGTTTTCAACTTCTTTTAACAGGTACTCCAAGCCCGTTCGTAAAAAGAAAATTTCCAATTATTTCTGTTTCAGTTAATGAATTATTGGATATTGATATGGTCTCTGATGTTATAATTGAAATAGCAAGTTCAACATATAAGTTCAACAATCAAAATTATAACAAAGACTTTGAATTAAAAACCGGTACAAAATTTAAAGAAGAAGAAACTAATAGTACATTAGATTTATTATTGAACGAAGTATCCAATCGTTTACGATCTATATTTCGAAACAATCCCGTAATGTATTCTTCTTTAAAAAACTCTCCTATCAATAAAGTTATTACATGGGATGCCTCTTTAAGAACATTAAACAAAACCATGATTGCTTGTAAAACCCAGGAACAAGCACGTCAAGTTTATAAATATTTTAAATCTAAAAATATCAACATCGCATTAAGTACATCCGATGATGATAAAGATACATTGGAAATAAAGCGTTTTAAAGAAGAAAAAAATTGCTTGGTTTTAATTGTGGTTGCTCGTGGTGTATTAGGCTTTAATTTGCCAGAACTTGAAAATGTAATTGATATGACAGGAAGTCAAAATATCGACCGTGTATTTCAATTACTTTGTCGTGTCTTACGAAAACACCCTCTAAATAAAAAGAAAATGTTTTTTAAAATTGCCCCAAATTACTTGGAGCAATATTTTGAACATGTCATGACTGGTGTGGTCTGTTTAACAGATAATAAATATTATCTCTCTTTCAATGGAAAGAATTTTTTAGATATGGAAATTCCGGTTTTATTCAAAAGAGAATATCCTCAAAACAATTCCCCTAAAAAATCTAAATCAAAAAATAAAATAAAAAGAGAAATAAAATCAATTGACTACATAGGATTACCAAGCATTAAACTTTTTAAAGATATTCTTCACACAAATTCCGGAATACTTAACTCGTATGCCTATGCATCTATGAGAGAAATACGAAGTTTGTTTTTTTTAATTAAAGGTCCACAAGTTAAAATAGGTCATTGGAATTTAGAAAATTGCAAAATTGATGCCCTGAAATATCAAACAATTGGAGAATGGGCTAAAAATTCATCCGGAGCTTATAACTCAGCAATTAAAAATGATTGGATTAATCTTTGTTGCTCTCACATGCCCAAACCTATTCGGTGGACATTAGAACTATGTAAAGCAGATGCCTTAAAATATCAAACAAGAACTCAGTGGATTAAAAACTCTTCTGGCGCATATGCTTTTGCAAGTTTAAATGGGTTTTTAGATGAATGCTGTAAACATATGAAAGTAATTATTAAACCCAGTGGCTATTGGACAAAAGAAAAATGCATGGAGGATGCTCAAAAATATAAAACAAAAAAAGAGTGGAATAAACATTCTCCAGGAGTTCTTTCAAGAGCATCTAAAAATGGTTGGTTAGATGAATGTTGTAAACATATGCTCCAAATTAGAAACCCTAGAGGATTCTGGGTATTAGAGAAATGTAAAGCAGAAGCCTTAAAATATAAAACCAAATCAGAATGGAGAAAAAAATCAGCACACTCATTCGATTCCGCTCAAAAAAAAGGATGGATTGAAGAGTGTTCAAAACACATGAATGTTCTATGGAAAAAGAAATGGGATTATGAAACATGCAAGGCAGAAGCACTTAAATATAAATCCAAATCAGAGTGGAATAAAAATTCTCCAAGTTCAGCAAATGCTGCTCGTAATAATAATTGGTATGAAGAACTTGCCAAGCATATGAAACCAGGTAAAACATGGGATGTATTTAGAAAACAAAAACAAAAAAAATAATGCCTCCATTTAATTATCCAATTCCAAAAGACTCAGATCACTCGCAATTAATTGATCTTTTTCAAGAAACTGCATTAATAACTATCATTATAGGAATTATAATAATACTTGTTTTGAGATATACATTTATAAAATTAACGTTTAAAAATAAATTTCGAGATAAATCCAAAAATAGAAAATCTATAAAATAAATGGAAACAACAAATTACAGTAAAGAAAAAGCTATTTTAATAGCTAATGAATTTGTCAAAGGAATTCATTTTTTACAAAAGAAATATAATATGAAATTAAATTCAGATTGTAATCTTCATTTGAGTTATTATAATAACGAAAAACCGACCTATAGGGAAAGTATAAAAATTGGATGGGAAGGTGATGGAAGTGATTTAAAAGTTCTTGAAAAAACAAAAGAACATTTGAGACAACAGGCACTATCTAAATTAACAAATGAAGAGAAGGAAGTACTTGGATTATTATAGTAAAATATGGAAATAGATAAGGCACATATAAAGTTAAAGCACCTTAAGGAACCTTAACAATAGATAATTTGAGGCACATGTCTTAACCATATATTGTTAAGGCTAATTTTTAAAACATACTATTGATAATCAATATATTAAACTTTTTTGAGATTTTCTGCGTACTTTCATCAATTCTGAATTAGCAAGACTTAGATTTCCTACATGGGTCAATGAAAATACATTTATACATGAATTTATTCATTATTTAGATACTTTGCGTTACTCCAATACTTATAAATGGAAAAAACCAAAAAATGATTCAGAATACTTTAATTCACCAGAAGAATATAATGCATATACAATGGAAATAGTGAACAATGCTCTTAATAATAAAAAGTTATTTTTGTTACCATTTAAACAGTTCGTTAGCAAATTATTAAATAAAGAAAGTTCCAAAGAGTTTATCAAAAACTTAAATATTGATTATAAAAAAAGGCTAATTACTAGACTATATAAGTTATATTTCAGCATAAACCAAAAACAAATTTAGGTCATAAAAATCAAATTGGACATAATAACTCTATTTTGGCTCAAAATAAGCGAACAGTCATTTAATATTATTTAAAATTTCAACTAATGTATGGTTAAAAGTGTCTCATTGGCACAACTTAATATGTGTCTTAAAATTTAATATTCAAATTTCATAAAATTTATTATAAATTTGAAATTAAATAAACATAATAAATGCTACTTGTTAAAACATATCTATCTATTAGCAGTATTCCCGGAGCAGGTCTTGGATGTTTTGCTGACCAAGAAATAAAAAACGGAGAAAAAATCTGGGAATTCAGTCCTCTTATTGATAGAGTATATTCAGAAGAAAAAATTGAATTTTTTTCCGAATTAGAAAAATCTTTTATAAAAAAATATGCCTATAAACAAAGAGGGCTTTATTATCTCTGTGTTGATAATGCTAAATTTTTCAATCATTCAGAAGACAATTGCAATACAAATGACCCAGAAGATGAATTTTGCACCTATGCTTCAAGAGACATCAAAAAAGGAGAAGAAATCTTATCGAATTACAAAGATTTTGGTTCAACAGAAGAAGATAATGAATTTAATATGGAGGGTTTGGAGAGTTAATTATAATATTCTATAATTATTTTTTTATTACAGCTTTCTAATTCATTAATTACATCTTTATCATAAAAATTTTTAAAACGAATATTGTATAAATCATCATGGTTATAATAAACAAATTCTAATAGTTTTTGTGTATAAATATGTTTTTGTTTCATGTATATTAAAAGGTGCCTAAATAAATCCCAATTATTAATTATTAATCTATCTGTTATTTCTTCAAGTAAATACGGAACATTAATATCTTGTGGTTTTAATATACTTTTTTGATAATTAAAATAAATATCTAATGACGATTCGGATAATTTATTATGCTTATTATATATTAGATATTCCCAACTGATTTTGTGTTTAAAATTATAAACAAACCAATCTGGAATTTTACCTATTCTACGAAAACATAAAATATCCCAATTTAAATAGTCTTGAAATTTTTCTAAGAATTCATAAGATAAATTTATGTGTGCACTAATATAATCCCAATCTAAATCATCGACTTTTTCAAATTTTCTTGTCCAATATTTTTCTCTTTCAGAAGTTATCATGATAAGTGTATTAAAGAAATGAATAAAATCACTATCTCTTTGAGTTTTTTTGCACTCCTCATAATTTCCAAAGTGATGAAATTGTAAATCTTCCTTTTGAATTTTTTGATTATAATATTCACCATATCTATCATTAGTAAATTCTATTAATATATTTTTCTCAATAGGTAAAGGAAATAATTTAATATTATCACAATGTATCAAATTTAGACAATATTCCGGATAATATATTGATCTATTAAATATTATTCGTTCATAGTATATCACCTTCTTGAATATTCTTAATGTCCAACCATAATATCCATCCTTGCCTTAAATACACACTATTAACTTCAGGAGGAAGTCTTTTTGTGTCTTGGTCAGGATATTCAAGTGCATTTTTTCGATTGTCCAAAACTTTTAATTTTAATTTACAAATTTAGAAAAAAATAAATTAGATAATTATATCTCCATCGTTTAAACGAAAGTTAAAATCAAATTCCATTATTAAATCACTTTGATATAAACACATACAAAAATTCATACTAAATTCATAACATAGTTCTGCTTCATTATCAAACTCATAAATTCTACCATAGCGTGTTCTTACACATTTAAGTTCATCGTATCGGTTAAAATTTTGTTTAATATAAAAATGTAAATTTTCAACCAATGTTTTTACAGAAAAATATTTACCAACATCGTTATAAACCCTTCTCGTACAAGGAAGAACCATTGATGAATAAGGATAATTATTTATGATTATTTCATTTTTCCAATCAACCAATAAAAGAACTTCATTAAATAACTTTCTAAGTTCCTTTTTTTGTTCAGAGGATAAACCTATCATTAATCCAGATTGTTCCCATTCATGGATGGTTCCCTTCTTTTTATTTTTAAAAAATTTAATAAACTCCATTTCATTGTTGAAATTGTTGATTATAAAACTTATTATTTATTTTTGAGTAATAACCTCATCGTTGCCAATAAATATATTACTATCTACTCTATGGGAAACTTCATTAAATTTTTCTTTCACTGCTTCTCCTAAGTCAATTTTTAACTGAAAAGACAAAATATCTAAATATGCAACTATATCTGCAAGTTCGCTTTTTGCCTTTTCTTTAAACTCGGCTTCATCCATATCACCACGTTCAAATTTTTTTCGAATATTAGCATATTCACCAAGTTCACCGGTGACAGCTTGTAGCCATTGTGCAGGAGTCCAATCTGAACCATCTTCTTTCGAATGAGCCATTTCGCCTTTTCTATTTTTAAATTGAGGCAATCTTTTCATGTTTGCCTCTCTAAGTGTATTAAATGATAATCCTTTCGTTAATTTTTCCATTTGGTCTGATATTTTTAATTTTATAATTACAAATTTAAGAAAAATAAAATTAGAAATTATTTTTTTGGCTCAGTAAATGGCACCTGAATATACTGAAAATCACCATTAGCCAACTTATACCCTATAAACGCCTGTTTACCGGTTGATGAATCCTTTGAATCTTTTATAGCAAAAACTTCGAAGGAATGAGCGTCTTGTGGGATTTTATCTTGTTTCATGATTGAATTGTAAATTGTGTATAGTGTTTTAATTTTCTGTTCTTATACATTTGAATATAAATTGAATTAATAATCCAAGTCAAAAAATATGCATGAGCTTCATCATAAGATTCATTTATTGGAATTTCATTACTACTTAAATAAATTCCTCTTGATGCCAAGACTCTATTTGTTAAATGTAAACATTCGTGAGCAATTATACCTGGAATTCTTTCTTTTGTTGTTGGAAATAAATTAAAATGTATTTCCCATTCACCTTCCCTTCTATTATATTCAACCCAACCCCTTATATTTTTTTCTTCTTTATTTTTATTTATTGAATCACTTTTTTCATAAAAATAAACAGGAATTGACATCATATAATTTTCATTATATAAATAAAATTTAATCATCTATTAATAATACGAAAAAACCAAAATATTTTAAAGCCTTATTCAAAAATAGAAAAGGGGTTTGAACATAACCACGGATTTCAACACTTAAGGCGTGGAGGGATTGGAGTTATTTTGGAGTTTTACTTTTTAATTCCAGATTTGTATAAATATACAAAAATGGAATTATGACTTATTTTTTATCTGTTGAATCTTCCTATCTATCAATTCAGGTATCCTATGTTTATCCCAATACGGAATCCTCAAGAGGTTTATGTGCCTGGAGCGGCAGTAGTTGGTTTTGAATTAATCTATTTTATTAAAAGAATTGTTTTCAAAATAAAATTTACCAATTTCTTTTATTATATTATTATTTTCATTCATGTATTTTAAATGATACTCTTGTCCTTCTTCTAAAAACTCAAAATCATTATTTAAAGTAATATTTGATTCTTGAATATTATGAATGCTTATGTTTTGACCATCACTAAAAGTTGGTCCTGAAACATGTATGTTATTTATATCTATGTCTCCAACAATTTCGTCTTCATTAAATATTGATAGATGAAAATTTTCATTTTTTTGAAAGTATTCTCTTAAAATTTCTTGATTACACATTTTTTTTATTAAATTAGATATGATAACTTTGTGTTATCAATAATAAAAATATATTTTTAAAATTTAAAATAAAGTATTATTTCTTTACCCCTTCCACATAAAAGAATTTCTGCCCAATCTCTGGTTTTAAACATTGGAATCCTATATTTTCCAGGAGTTTTACAAGTTCTTCAATTCTTCCTTCCCACTTAGATAGAGGTTCAGCAATATAAACCCTGGAATCATATTTCAACACTCTGTGAGCTTCTTTTAAATAGTCTTTATAATTTGACCCCATAAGTGCCAAAGACAACACGACAGCATCATATCTATCTTTTTTAACCGGTATGTTAGAAATATCACAAGCCGTCACAGAATCATCAATAGCAACATGGTCGAAGGCTTCGATTTTGTTATCTAATTCAAATCTTAATAAATTTTCACCACAGCCCAAATCGGCTATTAACCATTCTTTTCTCCTTATTTTCTTTGCAATTTTTTGATATGGGATTTCTGACCATGATTTTCTAGATTCACGATATAGACTATGATAATAATCCCACTCTATTCTATCATTAGATAATCTATTATGAGTATTGGTACTATTTGATATAGACCACTTTTGATTTAATGCCGACCAATCTCCATATTTCTTTTCATTTTTATGTTCTATATCATTAACTATTAATTCAACAATTAATTTTTCTCTTTTTTCTGTAAGAATATTTCCCTGTTTTATTCTTTCGATAAATTTATTTAATTCTTCCAGTGTATGTTTTTGAAGTTCTTTTAATGGTGGTAAATCTTTTTCCGGTATATCACCATCAATAGCAGCATCAGCAACCAACCCTTTATAATTAATTAGATTCCATCTTCTGGTATCATATCCAATTATTTCTAATTCTGATGAACATAAAGGAATAATCCAATCCACACCTGTTTTTTTGAATTTACTACCTTGTCTGTTTATTCTGGCCTGAATTTGTTTCTTTTCTGCCATAGTCCAAGGCAGCGATAACATTATTCCTCTATCAGAAACTTTTTGAAGACCATCAATTCCAGTTCCAATAGGTATTGAACCAAGTAAAACATCATATTTTCCATTCATAAATTTACTTAAGGAATCTTCTCTTGATATTTTATTAGACGGTCCGGTATAAACTCCTACTGTAAATCCGTGTTTATCTAAAAAATCAGTAATATCCTTTTCTAATTGTTGACCAATATAATGAGTATATAAAATAGTTTTTCCTTTTGATTTATCAATATATGGTAGAATGGCTTTTAATTTCTGAGCCATTACCATTTTTTCCCAATCTAACACTGTTTCAATTTTTCCCCATTTGAATAATTGTTTAGTTATGTCTATATTAATTATTTTTTCTCGTTTTAAAATATTATGTTCTTCGGTTTTATATCTGATACCATGCAATGTAAATCTTCTGAACATTTCAACACAATTTTGAATTGTGTGTTTTGTATTCAAGTCAGATAATACTTCTCCAGTCACAACTTCCAAAATCGCTCTGGCCTCAACCAAAGAGTTAATAACAGGTGTTGCGCTCATAGCAAGAAGTTTGAAATTTTTATTTCTCTTTTCAAGTTCAGTAAGCGTTCCTAAAACAACCTCTCTTCTTTTTGATAGTTCTTTTTTAGGGTCTCTGTGTTTAATAGAATGAACTTCATCAAGAATAACAAAATCGAATTTGTTTTTCTTTAATAAGTCTTTATAAAATTTTGGAGATGTTTCTTGTTGAAATGATTCGTAATTTACAATATAATAATTATATGAATTATCAGGTAAAATAATACTTCCATTTTCCTTAGTAAAGCATTTAGAATTTGGATATGCATCTTTAATTTGTTTAATCCATCCATGTGTATCTTCAGAACCAATTGTTGAATTAAATGTAATAATCAAAACATTTTTTAATTTATAATATCTTGATGCTAAAATTGCAGACAAAGTTTTTCCGGTTCCAACATCACTCCAATTACCATAACGATTTTGCTGACCCAATCTATATACAATTAATTTTTGCATTAAATTAGGTTCAAAAGGGAGTTTGTATCCTACTGGGAGTTTTATTTTTTGAACTTCAGCAAGTTCATTTATAAATTTATCTACTGTTTGTTTAGGAAGAGGTTCTTTAAAAACTTGTTTTTTAATTTTATCAACATCTAACTTCTTATTGATACAATAATACCAAAAATTGTTGATTAAGAAACTTTGAATAAATTCAACTCTGATATTATCTAGACTATTGGTTACAAATTCAATATCCAGACCCTTTAATTCTTTGATAACAGATTCAGATAATGTTTTTTTATCTTGATTTAAATTTTCTGGAATTGCATTAACTATCATTTTTAATTCTTCGTCTTTAACAATCTCGCTCTCTTTGGATTGTTCGTTATTAACTTTTTCAATTTCTTCATCAGAATGTGTTTTAATATCTTGAATTACACCATCAATTGTTTCTGTACGTTCTTTCGTTCCTGGTTTTGTTGTTTTTAATTTCTTAAATGATTCGCTTATTCGATTTAATGCTTTATATGGACCGTTAGATTCTAATAAAGAAATAAGAATTGGAATACTACAATATTCAAGAGTTTCACGTATAGAAGTCAGAAAAGATAAAATAGTAATTCTATTCCATTGGTTTACCTTATTTCTATTAAACAGTCCTAAAAAGTCAGCCCAACTTGTCCATTTATTTTTGTATGTTCTATATGGTTTCTGGGGAATATTTTGTGGTTTATTTCCAGATTTACAGTATTGATGCCATTCAATTTGATTTGATAAATTTAAAGTATGAACCAATCGTTTAGCATCTTCAAATGAAACAAAGACAATATATTTAGCTGCGATTTTACCAGTTCCCAACCAATCTCCATAAGAAATCCACCCTTTATTTTTATAAACTCTTCCAGGTATACCAGGAATATATGGAGGTCTTTTTTCTTTAGAATATTCTTGCCACTCTTTAACGCTCCTTAAATTTAATTTTCTTACAAATGTTCTTGCTTCTTCAAATGATAAAAAATTAGTATGAAAGGTAGAATTAATACTAAACAAATCATCTGATGAAATCCACCCATTATTTTTATAAATTCTTCTTAAATCATAAGGAATATTATTTGGTTTTTTATTTAATTTACAAAATTTTTTCCACTGAGACCATGTAGTTATTTTTTGTGATTGTATGTATTTTTTACATTCATTAAAATTTACATATTCTATATTTCCGTTTTTTATAACATTAGTTCCCAAAAAATCACCCCATGAAATCCATCCTTTATTTTTATAATAATTACTAGGAGCAGCAGGAATTGAATTAGGTAATTTGTTAGATTTAGAAAATTTTCTCCATTCAGATTCTGACGCAATTCTAAATGTAGATAGAAGTTTTTTTGCTTCATCATAATTTAAAAATTCATTTAAACCAAGTTTCGTCCCAAGCCAATCTGGAAATGAAATATAACCTTTGTCTTTATAAGTAATACTAGGATTATATGGAATATTTTCTGGTTTTTTTCCTGATTTACAATATTTAAACCACTCCTTTTGAGTTTTTAACTGTAATGTATGGATAAATTGTCTTGCTTCATTAAAATCAAGATAATTACGTTTAAAATTTCTTGTGTTACTACTATTTAACCAGTCTCTCATTGAAACAAACACTTGTTTTCCATAAGTCTGATATGGGTCTGAAGGAATATAAGATGGTTTTTTTCCTGATTTAATATATTGTTTCCATTCTCTTGGCGTTTGAATATTTAATTTGTGTACATATTTTTTAGCCTCTTCATAAGATAAATAATTTTTACTTATAATTTGAGCAGCTACAATATTTGTTCCTAAAAAATCTCCCCAAGAAATCCAGCCAGAATTTTTATATTTTTGGTCTGGGGCTTTGGGAATTGATAAAATAATTTTGTTTAAATTATATAATTTTCTAAATTCAGAAGAGCTTTTAATATTTAATTTATGTATATGTTTTTTTGCTTCTTCATAATTTAAGAATACTTTTAATTGGTCAGCAATTCTACCGGTGCCCAACCAATCACCAAAAGAAATCCAACCAGATTTTTTATAAACTGTATGAGGTTGTATTGGAATGTTGTTAGGAATTTTGTTTTCTTTATAAATTTTCCTATACATTGAATAAGATTTAATTTTCAATTTCCTCACAATTTCCCTCGCCTCTTCAAACGGCAACCAGTCTTTTTTCTTGCTCATGATTAACTATTTATTTTTAATTTTTAAATTTATAGTTTTAACTATCAAATTTAAGAAAAATAAATTAGAAAAATGTCCAAAAAGAAGTTAAAATCCAATAATTCAATAGTCTCTTTTTCAGTTTCTCCTGAGAACTATGAACGCTTTTTATCCTTTTTTGAAGAGAATTGTATTGACCGTAGTAAACTAATTGAAAAGTTGATTATCAAGCATATGGATACAGAAGAGAAAAAACCTTCAAAGAAAAAGTGATTTTCAATTTTTCATTACTATTTATATTAAAATTAATAATAATAGTAATGAAGAAATCTAAAGAAATACTTTCTGCCTCAATAAACACGGAGGTTAAATCCAGGTTCGATATTTTTTGTGCTGACCGACAAATTAACAAATCCAGATTAGTTGAATGGTTAATTGAACAACACATTGAACAGTTTAAAATTCTTGTAGACCAGGAGGGTCTGAAGAAATGAAGGCGTTGTTTACGGAGGAGGAGTTTAGAAAGGCATCTTGTTATCAAATTCTACAATTAGAATGTATTCAATGTCATAAAATATTTAATAAAACTAAAAAAAGAATTCAGGATGCAACAAGAAAAAACAAAAACGGTGCTTGTTTTTGTTCAAATAAATGTAGTCATGAGTTTACTAAAAAACCATTAAAAAAAGGAACATATTCTGGGATTCATTGCAAGAAATGTGGCAAACCAGGATTTTATTATGGAGAATGTTCTTCTGGTGAATTTTGTAGTGATTTTTGTGCAAGAAGTTATTCATCTAATTTAAACAAAGAACAAAAAATATTTAACATTAAAAAAAGTTGGGGAACTGAAAATAGACCCTCAAAACCAAAACGTGTATATATTTATAAACCAAAAAAAGTAGTTCCAATAGAAAAACGAAGATTTAGAAATTGTCAACTATCTTTTTGTGTTGAATGTAAATCCGTTATTAAAAATAAAAATAGATTATATTGTGATATATGTTCTCCATATAGTAATTTTATTAAATTTTATAATAAATTACAAGTTACAGGAATAAATCTTGAAGAAAGAAACACTAAAGCAATAAATAAATTTAATCATTTATATTGGGATTTAGAAAAAAGTAAAATAGATTTAGAAAAAGAATACGGGCTGAACACAAATTCAATTTATTTGTTTTGTAAAAATAATAATATTAAATTACGAACTGTTGGAGAAGGGATTTCAATGGCTTTTAAAAACAATAAAATAAAAGTGGTTAATCCTAATGACAGTTGTATGTATAAGCAACAGTTTTATACTGGACATACAGGTCAGATATTTTATTGTAGAAGCAGTTATGAAATTAAATTAGCTCAAAAATTAGATGAATTTAAAGAATATTATGAATATGAGGGATTATCTATTGAATATTTAAAGAGAAACAAAAAAGCATATTACCTTCCAGATTTTTATTTCCCTCAACACAATTTAATATTAGAACCAAAAAGTCAATATTTTTTTGATACAAGAAATGACATATATAAATCTCAATATGATGTAGTATTGAAATCGGGAATTACAATTCATTATCTTTTTGAAAAAGATATTAAGGGATTAAATAAACACTCAAATTTTATAAATCTTATAGATTCGTTTCAAAATAGAGATTATTTTAAATAAAAAGCCTCAGTAATTTAATAATGAGGCTTTAATTTGCGGGGAAACAAGGAATCGAACCTCGGTCAGGTGGTTACATATAAATCAACGGTTTCTCATTGTATGGACTATATCATCATCTCTTTGAGATGCCGGACGCTTTTACCTGTTATTAAGAAGACTGTACTTCTCAGGTAGTCTCTACGGCTTCAACAAGTGTACTTGTTGCTTGCCACGGTATTGCCTTCAGCATTATCTGTTCAGGTTCCACCGTTTTCATCCAGTTATCAATATAACATTACTGTTATATGCTGCCAATTTCGGACAGCCACTCGCTTTTCCACTAAGCTATATCCCCATTCAATATTTCAACGAACGATTGAGAGTTACCCCTCTACAATACCACGATTTGATATTTTATATAGCTGACAGGGTGAGATTCGAACTCACATCGTTCCGGGTAACAGCCGGAGGTCTTTCCAGTTATAGTACGACCTGTCAATTGCGGGTAACGTATCGGATTCGAACCGATGCTTCAGTTTCTAGCCGAAGAACATTTTCACAGAATACCACCGAATGCCTCACGGTTTAACGTTACCATATAAACCCTGCATTTAAAGTCAGCAGAGCAAAGACTTGACGTTTTCGAGGCTTAAGGTGCCCCTGGCAGTCACGCCTATATTTTATTATACTTATCTTTTTCAAACCATTCATCTAGGGTAAAAAACCATGATTCAATTTTATCAATTTCATCTTTACCAATATGAAGCCCCAATATTTCATCTCCATTTTTAGAAGTCTCAATTTTCTCTTTTGCATCAAGTATAAATTTTAATATGTCATCACATTCAAACGGAATAATAATATCACTTCCGTAAGTATAGCCATCCGTATCATAATACTTGAAAATATATTTTTTCATTTTTTTTATTTTGTTTGTAAAACTCCAATAACAGTACTCAGGACAAGACTTGAACTTGTATTTGTAGAACACCAATTTCTAACGTCTGAATCGAACAGAACCAATTCCTCGCACACTGGGAGGAGCGTCTAACCAACTATTTCGCCACCTGAGTATTTTGCCCTTCTCTGAACTTCGATTTTCACTCTGGCAAGTCTTAAGGAACTTGACAAATCCGGTGCCTTAACCGGGAGAAGGTTATCTTTTTAATATAACTCTCATTACTTCAATATCTATACTCATTCCATCACTTAATGTTTGTAATTGTTCTTCGGTATATGGCATTTCAAATGTTCCTAAAAGTATAAATTCTGTTTTATCGCATTTTAAAATTTCCATGTGCTCTTCTTTTAAATGATAAGCAACATATTTAGGGTCATTTTCATATCCTTTGGGCATTGATTTTACAATAGATTTAATTGTTTCATAAAGCATTAATAGTGTATCTTTTTTTATGTTTGAATTTTCAACATCTTCAACAGTATCAATTTCATTATTTTTATCTAATACCTTTCCGGCAAGTTCATAATCTTCAAAATGTACATTTAAGAGTTCACAAGAATTTAAAATTTGTTTTAATTCTTCTTTTGATAGTGGTTGTTTTTTCATTTTAAATTTTATGTACTTAAAGATAATCAATTTTACAATGTTTCGCAATTTTTTTAACCTTGAGGCAATTACACTATTCCGAAATTTGATCTGGATTTCGACAGAAATATTTATTTTAGTAATAATAACCTATCAATTCCTATTGCAAATCCAATTCCTCCTTGGTATTCTCCACCACCACAGATTTGTTTTTGAGCACCTAATTTTTCACATCTAATTTCAAATCCTTGACCATCTTTATAATAATCTAATCCTCTTTTTGCAGTTTCATCCAAAATAAATTCTTCTTCTGGAAAATTCTTTGTTAATAATAACATAGCAATTTTTGCAAGCATTTTTGACACTGGAATTTCTTCTTCTTTATAAGATTGTTTTACTGGGTTTAGAATTTCAACTCCAAACTGTGTAAATTCACGATATCTTCCGGCTTGTGGCTTTTCTCCTCTGAAACATTCTGCGACATAAAACAACTTCACATCTTTTTTAAATTTAAAAGTTGTTTGAGCTAATTGCATAATGTTGGCAGTATATTCAGGAGCCAGACATAATTCACGTCCACCGGCATCTTGAAAGGTGTACATCATCTTTTGATTTTCACCTCCTACTTTTCCGGAGAATGTTTCTTGGAATTGTATAATTGGAAGCATGATTTCGTCAAACTCCAATTTACGCATGGTTTGAATCATGTTGTTAATCAGATCACGTTTCATTTTAGCAATATTACCAGTTAATATTCTGGTTCCTTTAACAGTTGATTCAATCTTGATTTCCATTGTCTTTTTTTTCGTTAATGAGATTTTTAAGTTCTCTTTTTAATTCTGCTCTGTAGGCTTTTTTTAGGCTTCTATTTGCATTTCTAACTTCCAGTTTGATTGCTTTATCTGGCATATCAGGATTAACATATTTACTTCTTTCAGTTTTGTATTTATTTCCGTTTTTGATATATGGTCTTATTCTCATTGATGTTTTAAATTTTTAGGTTTTGATACCTGGAGAATTTTGCCATAAAACAAAAATCCCCGAAGATTTTGTTTCTCCAGGGATTCTTTATTATTGAGTTCGTTTATATCAATACATAGTCACCGGAGATTTGAGTCCGTTATTATTATGATTATGATTGAAAGTAGTGAACATTTTATTTTTCGTTTTATTTTGGTTTTAGTTTTAAAATGGTGTTTCTAAAGTTTGTGAAATTATCTTCCGCTTTATGTGTCCACCGAACACATTTCTTTTTCTTTCTAAGACTAAATAGTTTTAAATTTTCTTTTCTGAACTGCAAATATAAAATTAATAATTCAAATAACAAGTTTATAATTTATATTTTTTGTTAAGTTATTGATTATCAGAAAGAAAAATTTTGTTTCTATTCTCTAAAAATTAAATATTGAGTATTCACCGGTATTCATGAAGTTAAGAAAGTTTTCAAAACTTTGCATATCCTGCACTGAATCATTTATTACAAACTGAATTTTTTTTATGCTCATGGTCGATTCCATTAATTAAAACTGGAATGCCTTTGATATTGTTATAAGTTTTATCTTCTTCAAAAGAAGATATGGATTCGTATTTATTTTTCTTTTCCATTGATTTCATTAAAACTATTTCTCTGTTTATCACTTATCAAATACCCAAACTTACCATATTCAAGATAATTAAACATCGGTATTGCAATTAACATTAGTATTGAGTATAGTCCAAGTGCTATAATTCCACCTTTCATTAAACCAAAATCAAGTGCAAAAAATGCATGAACTAAAGGAAAAATAAGTGATAAAAGACCTAAGATTTTTAAATAAGAAATTAAATCTATTTTTTTCATAATTTGTTTCATTTTATTTTAAACAGTTGGAGGTTCAGGAAGTTGACATTTATGAATATAATGAGTGGGAGGTGAATCATATCCTCCATTTTCAACAAGATATTGATCAAACCATTTTTGTTTTTCTTCATCAAAAACAAGGTCTGGATAATATTCTTCTGTTTCGATATTATAAGCATCTACCATATCTCCGTCTTCTGGTTTTTTTTCACTTACTTTAATCCATTCACGAGATTTGGCTAAAACGAAATTATTTTTAATTTGCTTTAGTTCATTAATGAAGTCCAAAACATTCTTCATTTGGCTTCGATACATCTGCATCACTTCATTGTTAGTATTTCCTTTACTGTATACAGTTAAGATTGAGGAATGTTTTTCCTCCCATTGTTCAATCATTTTATCTATGTTCATCTTTGTTCAGGTTTTGCCTTTAAAATTTCTTCTTTTATGTTAAGAACTGTTTAAATATGATTATATACTGAACTTCTGGATATTTTTAATTTTTTAGATATTTCAGTTGGACTTTTTCCTTTCATAAAAAGGGTTTGAATTTTATTAATAATCTTTTTAGGGTGTCCTAATATTCCTTGTGACATTTTCCATGTCATTAAATTTTTTGCTCCTATATGACCTATTTTTTTTCCATAAATGCGTCCATATTTTTTACCCATTTTACTTATTCTTAACCAATTTTTTGGATTCGTCATATGAATAAGCGATTGTTCTTTTCTGGTTCCCCATCTCAAATTATTAATAGCGTCATTTCCGTTATCTCCATTTAAATGAAGTACAATTTTATTTGGACTATATCCGGATGGTTTAAATGTTAACATCACCATTTTGCCTACGGTAATACTTTTACATTTACCATCTTTAAATAAACGAACAAATTTTCCACCTGCTGACATTCGAAAATACTTCAGTTCTTTTTTATTACAAAAAACTCTTCCGTTATTTTGAACCGTATACTTATCAGCAAATTCTTTATAATCCTTATGATTGAATTTTTTTTTCATTTTAAATAGTGACTTCTTGTGTTACTCGTTCTTTTTCTAGAAGTAATAGTCTTACAAATTCTTGTTCATAATCTCCATGAACAATTTGGGTAGGACTTTTTAATTTTATTGGTTTTTTTGTTTTTTTATCCATTGGCGTATAATAAGACTGAGGATTATCCCAATATTTAATTATATTTTTAAAATAATCAATACCATGTGAAGAGGATAAAATAATTCCCAAATTTGGATTCTCCGGGTCTTTACTTGGTGTGCCTGTACCATTTTCGTACAGTGTATGAAATTTATTATAACTTTCGCAGCGTAATTCAAGATATAAGGAAGCAAAATTTACACCTAAACCAGGTGTATTTAATTGTTTTTCTGCTTCAATAGCAAATTCCAATAGATTCATAGTGACTTTAACGGTAAAACTCCAAAAAAGTTACTTTAATAATTATGTATATTGAAATGTAATTTCGTTGTATTCTTTAGCATCATATGCTGTCCATCCTTCTTTGTGCCATAAGACGAATTTAGAGATTCCGACATCTAATGCCATTTTACTACAAATAGAGCAATAGGGATTACCGCTATGTTTCGGGTTATTATTTTCATCAAGTCGAATAAAAAACAATGTACTTCCTTTTATCTGGTCACGCCATTCTTTTTTTAAAGCATCCATAATATCTCTTTGTTCGGCATGAATACAGCAGGTTTTATCGCTTTTGAATGTAGGTGATAGACTATCTTTAAAACATTCTCCCTCTTCATGACAGGGCATACTATTGTAGCCTTCACCTATAATAGAATATTCATTATTTACGATTACACTACCGCATTTAGAACGTTTACAAGTTGATGCTTTAGCAATTTCAATCAAAACATCAATGATTTGTTTAAGATTATCATTTTCTACTAAAATTTCTTTCATTTAATATTTTTTTCAAATTTAAAAAAAATTTACTATGTTTGTAAAATTATAAATTAAAAAAAATGCGATACCATAAAGTTTTATTCAAAAACGGAAAAATATTTGTTACTGTAGAGCAAAATGGAATAAATAAAACTATTTTACAAGAATTTGATGATGATCTAGATGAATTTAATAATTTATATGATTGCAATGTGGAATTTTCTCCTGATTTAACTGTTGGTGGTTTTTTAAGAGCACTACATCCATTTATCAAAACAATTGAATATCATTTTGCATCATTTATCAAAAATCATCAATTGTCTGAATACTATGAAATATTAGATAAACCTTATGTGCCTCAAGATGAAAATCCAGAGACAAAAATAGAATTTATAGAAATGTTTTGGACTGCTGAGATTTTTGAGTTTGAGGATATATTAAATAACGAATTAATAAGCGATTTTTCTCAATGGGGAAGTTATCATGGATTTTCTGAAAAAACTAATTACAGTATGAGTTTAACTCCATTAAATGAATGGCAACATTATAATTTTAGATTAAATAATACCATTACATGTTGGAAAAACAACAAAGATTCAACACATGCAATAATGGATAAAATTTTTGAATCCTCATTAAATTGGTGTTTACATGATTTATTAAGATGGTTTTTTTATGAACTTACTTTTTTTGGTTCCATAGAAGATCAAGAAAGTTTTAAAGAGAGCTTAAATCAACAAGTAGAAGATTTAGATTTAGGTATTTTGGAAACCGTACCATTTGATCTTGATGATTTCGAATTGGAAAATTTGGAAAATTTATTAAAGGAAGCAATTGATACAGAAAATTATGAAGGAGCTGCTAGAATTCGTAATAAAATCCAAGAAATAAAAGAGAAGATTAAGTGAATTCTGTAATAGTAGTTCCGGTATAATATTGACTTAGGATTTTTACGTCTTCATAAAAATCTTAACTTGTTTTTTAGCATATCTTTCTGTTGTGGATTTTTTGGGTGCGAACATTTCCCATAATTGTCGTGATTCTTCCAAGTCTTCTAAAAAATGCTCTCCTTTATATCCTAAAAAAGGATTTTTACAAACATATTTTTCTCCATATCTATATATAGGTTCAAACTCAAGTATTAATTTTGATTCGTTATATAAATTTTCCATATTTTTTAATAAATCTTATTGAATTCATATTCCTAATAAGTCTTAATTGTGCTTTTAAGGAATATTGAATATATACTTCTCCAAAAGTTTCAAAATATAATTTAAAGATTTATATTCAGAATATTTTTCTCCATATCTATCTTCTAAATCAAATTCTAATAATAATCTATAATCATTTTCTCCGCTCATTTAATATTTGATTAATAATTGTTCTGTCAATTTCTTTTGATATAAGAGCGGCTAATTCGGCTTCTATATCAATTGAGTGGTATGCTTCCAAATCTTGCGCTAATTCGGGAGTCCATTGCGCTTTCATTTTTCTAGGTGGTTTGTATTGCTCACCATACCTATAATAGACATCGAATTCCAACATTAAATATTGGTCAGGAGCCTTTATAATTGTTTCACTCATTTCTTGATGGTATAAAAAATGTTCTATTCATTTGAATCTCCATATATTTAAGTATTTCATTATATGTATTTAAACTTTCCGGGAATTCAATATCTATTTTCCATTGTTTGTCTGATATATATTTAAGCCCATACCTGTCATCAGTATCGAATTCTAAAATTAAATATTGAGTTGAATATTTATGCATTATTTTATAGTATTTCAATATTTATTATACCATTTTTTTAAATATTGTTCTCCATATCTATCGCCGGTATCAAATTCTAACATTAGATAAGGTATAGGTTCTGCATTACCCCAATAAATAGGTATTGGACGAAATATTATTATTGCCATTTTTTATAAATATAAAGTCTTTATAACATTCTTATCCATTGATTTCCTATTGGTGATTGCATTTGAGTATAAATAAAACCGGAACTCACATCAAATAATTGATGTCCAATAGGTCTTATATAATTATAATTTAGTTGAGATTGGTAATTAAAAGTTTCAATTGGAATTTTTATAAGACTTGGATTTATAAATTGATTTACATATTTTTCACCATATCTATCATAGAATTCAAATTCCATAATTAATTGAGGAGAATTATTTACTTTATTAAATTCTTGAATAAGCGTTGCCCAATCCATTATTGCACGAGCATGTTTCCAAGGAACATTAGGTTTTAATTTTTCTTTTTTAAAGAAACTTTTAATATTTTGTATAATTTTTTTCACTCTTTAATAATAATCAACCAATTTACATCCATTATCTATATATATTTCTCCATATCTATCATTAAATTCTAATTCAATAATAAGATGTGAACATCTTTCTGTAAATCCTAAGTCATCATGCCATACATTAGGAATACATCTCTTCCTTTTAAAATCTCTAATTTTTTTTATTAATAATTTCTTAATTTTTAACATATTGTATAATTATAATTCTATAAATCCAAATACTTGTTCAAAAACAAATGTATACGTGCATGCTGACATAGAAGGCATTCTAACAGGTTTAGGAGCATACTTATCTCCATATCTGTCATATTCATATTCTATAAATATTTCTTGTTCTATTTTCGAAAGAGCACTTTTAAATACTGGCTGTCCATTATCAGCACATGAGTTGGATGTGGTACACCATATTAGGTTTTGGTTTTCTTTAAATTCTTCTACCATTTATTGTTATTGTTATTTTAGAACCATCAATAATTTTAAGATAATTTTGATATTTTTCTCCATATCTGTCATACATTTCAAATTCCATTATTAATTCCTTAAATGGAAAACAATCAAATATTATCGAAGACATTATAATTTATAGTTTAATTATTATAAATTTATAAATTATAAATTAGAAAAGCAAGTAAATAAAAAATCCCTATCCGGTTAAGGATAAGGATATTAAGAAGCAGGAACAGGACTCGAACCTGTGACCCCAAGATTATGAATCTTGTGCGCTGACCATCTGCGCCATCCTGCAATTTAGATTATAAATATATAGATTTAAATTTATTCAATTTCAATAGATGTTCTCTTTACTTTAATATTATTTAATATATCCTCTGCTTTATCTTTATTGATATATTCTAAAGATTCTTGATAGGTATCAAGTCCTTTATTTGTGGTTAGTCTGTCGTTAATTAAACATGCATCTGATGAACTTTTGCCTACATTTTTTCCATTAGAGAATGATTCAGACATTTTACAATAATACGGAAAAAATTTTTTTGTGCCGTTTTGATATTCAACTATATCAATTCTATATTTTTTAAAATATCTCGTATAGTTAGTTTCGTTTATTTCTTGAGGAGCATCATGCATTGAATTAAAGTTTTTAATTTACAAAACAAATATACGAATTTTAAAATTAAAATCAATAGTTTTTTTTAGGTGTATTTATTTACATGGCTGCAACAACTCCTTTTGCTTATTACAGGATGGCAAATTTAAATATTGGGACTCAAACCATTACTGATGTATATGGGTATGCTAATTTTGTTGGAACCGGAGGAATTGTATACAGTGCTCTAAACGAATATAATCAAACTGTTTTAAGATTATCTTCAACAACAGATTCTTTTGTTGCAACTTCTTCTGTACAAAAAATAATCAATTCATTTTCAGTAGAATTTACAATTAGGTTGACAAACCATTATTTTAATGGAGGTCAAATATTTTCTGTAGATGACGGAAGTGTTTCTATATATTTTAAACCATTTGTAAATAGTAGTATTCCAACATTTTTTTTAAGAACAACTCATATTGGGAACATTGAAAAAACTCATGAATTTGGATTTAGAAATTTAAACAGAGAAGATTTTAGATATTTGAATGATGGACTTACGCATCATATTGTATTTACATATGATTCAACTACTGGTATAAAAAAACTATACATTGATGGTCAAAATCCATCAAATTTTTCAGGTACTACCAATATAACCGGAAATTTATATGCTCCAGGAACCAATCACTCTTTAAGACTTCATTCCAACACAATATATAGAAAATTTCAGGCAGATTTAAATCATTTAGCAATTTATGATACTGTTATATCGGACAGACAAATTTATGACAATTATTTAAGCATAATGTCAGGGGGTAATTATACTTTTGTTGAGAATATTACAACTCCAGAAGTTGAAAGCACTACTGGTTCATATAACCCATTTGATTTTGCTCCGGGTACTGATTTAAATACAAATGGACTTACGCAAGGTGTGACAATAGATCAATTAAGTCAATTACAACGTTTTCCATTACCACGTTATAAATCTGGTCATAAGATGATGAGGTTGTTTAATTGGTTCACTGTAAATTACATTGCTCAATCAGGAGGCATAATAACCGGACCTACTCCTTCTTTGGTTTCATATGCTAAAGATTTAATGCTTGAATTTAGTAACAATTGGTTTTATTACTTACCGGTATCTTATAATCAAGACCCAACATTATCCGAAGTTACCAATCCAACAAATACCTGGACTGGAATGTTAGTAAAATTAGCAAATGAAAATCCTAATATTCCAACTCAACATATTAATTTAAGAATTCAATTACCAGGAAATTTATTATATAATAAAACTTTGGGAAGAAATTATTATTTACAAAATGGAGCAGGTCAATTTGTCGATGTAAATGGTAATCCAACAGTAGTACTTGGGTCAAAAGTTTGGAGACCATTGGAATCAACATTAGAATTTTATAGACCTGATGGAGATATAGTAAAAAACACTTTTAATAATATTTTACTCCCAGCACTTTCGGGAAGATCAACTCCGAGAATTAATATAATTAATGAAAACGGAGAAATTGTATATCCATTAACTGATGGAGTGTTAAATTTAGATTCCCAGTTTGTTTATGAAAGAGATATTGCAGGATATTCTTCAAGTAATTCCTATTTTGGATTGGTGTATAAAAAAGTTATGAGAGATAATTTTGCAGATATATTTTTAACGGCTGCAACATTATCTGGAGCAGTGTATACCGAATATACTATTAATGGTTTAACAGATAATGCTGATGAACCATTATATACTAAAAAATGGTCAGAAACCAGATTAATAAACACACCTATAAATGAACAATATTATTCAACAGGGGATTTTTACCCAAGGTGGCCATATAACTGGAGAAATTGGATTAGTTCTTGGCATGGATTACAATGGTTTGTCCAATCTCGTTATGAAGAAATAAATTATGGAGACATCTTGTTTTCTCCATTTGTTTCTGCTGGATGGGATATTGATGAACGAGTAAATATAAGACCTGCTCAATGGTTGGGATTATTAAAGATTTTAAATTTAATGGGTGCAGAATTTTTTTATACAGGTCTGTTTAATGAAATAGCACCTTTCCCAAATCCTAAAAATTATATATGGCAAATGGTTATGCCAAGTTATGCCCAGGCAGTTGCTTCACGATATGAAGATATATTAAAAAATGGAAGATTATTAGACGGAGATTATCCAAGAGAATATGACCCTCCACAATCTAATGGACCTGGTTATAATTATTACACTGGAGACTTAAGAAAATTCTGTGTTGTAAAACAAAGTCCAGGAACTTCGGAATATATTATAGCATCTACAATTAATCCAGTAAATAATTATAGTGGCGGTGTAGAAGACCAAAGTGTTACGACAATTTATTTAGATAATGTTAATCCATTAAAATTTTATACAAGAAGACAAGGCTCGGTTTATTATTATAAATCTGGAGCAGAACCTATTTTTTATCAATTAGATGGTTGGCATGAAAATACACATCCTTATTATTGGGATTCCGATATTAAAATAAGTGCACCACTTTATGATAGTGCATCAGATATTCCAATCAAAACAGAAAAAACAGGTGGTACTTATGATTTTACCGCTTTTACCAGTTATATATCATTTTCATCTTCAACTAGTGTAGATTATTTCGTTTCTCCAAGAAGTGGAATAACTCATTATTGCTGGATTAGAGCAAGAACTTCTGATGGTTCAAGTACAGGGTTTTCTGTAAAAGCAAATAATGGAATTTCTTATCCGGTAGGATGTATAAAAAATACGGATTGGCAATGGTATAGAAGACAATCTACAGGAACAACCGGTATTTCATTCTTATTATCCTCTGGAACAAATATTTTAACCATTACTTCTAATAATGATAAATTAGAAATATCAGATATTCACATAAGTTCATCGTCTTCTCAGTTATATTCAGAAGGAACACCTTCTGCCATTGGATTACCTCCAATAGTTGTAAGTAGTGGTGGTACTGTTGTTTTGTCAGCAGCACCAGGTAGTTTATATTATTGGTATCCTTCAAGCGCAACCACACAAGTTATTACAGCAACCACTTCTGGAAATTATTATGTATTAATTGATGATGGAGCCGGTTGTACAGCAACAACAAATTCCATTGAAGTTGTTATTAATGATGATGAATTTTTAACCACAGCAACCGCTCTTGGAACAACAATGTTTGCTCCTGGAGGAAACGTTGTTCTTTCTGCTAGTACATTGTATTATTTAACTGGAATAACTTCATTTACTTATTCTTGGTATTCAGCAGCAACTGCATTAGATAATTATGTTCTTGCTGGAACAGGAAATTCTTATACCGCAACAAGTACGGGATATTATTATGTTAATACCATAAGTTCAGCAACAACAACCTCATTGTCTTCAAATACCATTTATGTTAATGCAAATTCCGGCTCAACAGCAAACGGTACCACAACAGAAACTAAAATAACGTTCCCTTTAATTTATACTAACTTAGACACCGAAAAAACAATCCCTTGGGAAAGTTCAACAATTAGTGTTCTTGATATAACCGAAAGAGGATATTATGTATTTGTTAAAATTCGTTCAAGAACCGGAGAAAAAACAGGTGTTAAAGCATCACTTGATGGGGGTATAAACTTTGCTAGTATAACAAACATTGATAGTACATCGTTCGGTTGGTATAGAATAGGAATTGTTAGAATGGGATATAAAAATCATCCGGATTTTTACCTTCCTAATATAACCGTTGAATTTAAAGCAAATAATAATGCACTGGTTATGGATAGTTATATTCTATCTAAAAATCCTAAACTTGTTCCGCCTTCATATCCTAATGTTAATTATTAATGATAAGAGAATATTTAAATAAAATATTTTTAAAAGAAGCAACTGCACAGGATTTACATAAAAATGTAATTAATAATATTATGCAGAGATTTGATTTAAAAATTTCTGATAAAATGGATGATGGAACCTATGGAAGTGCCTTTCATTATGGAGACCATTTAGTTTTAAAAATTACCAGTGATTCTAGTGAAGCAGTTTTTGCTAATAACTTAAAACATAAAAAATTTAAACATATTGCTAATATAGAATCAGTATTCAAAATGAAAAATTATCCTGGTTATTTTGTAATCATTTTGGAAAAACTGAAACCAATTAATGATGAAAAGTTTATGGATGTAATTTATTATCTTAAAGACAATGATATAGATAGACTTAATAAATTAATCCCAGATGAAGAAAAAAGAAATTTTTATATTCATCAATATAATGAAATGGTAAAAGAATTAGAAAAAGCAAAACTGCCAAATGGTTATACAGATTTACACGGTGGTAATATCGGTATAAAAAATGGCAACCTTGCTTGCTATGATTTACAGGTCGTAGAACTCCCACAATGGAGACTAGGAAAGATTAAATCTTTTAAATAATTAAGTTCGCCAAGTGAGACTTGAACTCACAACCCGATACTTAAGAGGTACCTGCTCTACATTGGAGCTACTAGCGAATAATTTTGTGCAGCCGGTCGGACTTGAACCGACAACCTATAGGGTAAAAACCTACTGCTCTACATTGGAGCTACGACTGCTTGGTTCTCCTGGTGGATTGCGAGCCCACGACCACTAATTTAAAAGATTAGGGCTCATAACGCTTCTAAGCTACAGGAGAGTATATAATAAAAAAGCACATCTTTTTGAGATGTGCTTCATTTGTTTTTAGACAATATCCTCCTAAGAGGATGTGAAATCACATCTTCGATGTACTGGTTTTTTCTGTTTACTTACTAAATGTGTCATTGTCTTTTTAATTTTTGTATTGTGTTTTTCTTGTGTGTTTCCAGGTTCGATACATTCTCCTCTGGTAATTCATTATTTGTTTTTTATTCCATCTCTTGTACATCCTATATTTAATTTTATAATATGGATGATAATGACAAGATGTTCTTTTTACACTAGGATACCATCTAATTCCTTCATCCCAGTATGGTTCTTTTCCTTTCCATTCGATACTATAAGCACGACTGTTTGTTTCTGTTTTTAATCTTGCCTTTTTTGGCTTTTCTTTTCTCATGGTACATTAGGTTTTTATACCTAATGTTCATCAAATTTCTTTTTCATTTGCTTTTTATATTTTTAAAATATTTGGAGTATTCTTTTTTAATATCAAATCTCTTACCAACTTTTTCACGAGCATGTTCAAATAGATGTTTTAAGATATTTTCCAAGATTTATTTTTTATAATGTGTTTTTAAAAACTCTACTATCTCATTCCTTGAAACAACTTTCGCACCAGCGTTAACAGCCTCTTCAAATTTATTCTTTCTAACATCGTAATGAGGTTGGCATTTTCCTCTTTTATTTTCAAACCAACATCTTTTAATTCCAATCTTTTCAGCAAACTCATGTAAGTCATTAATGTTATCACTTACCATGTGACTCCAACCGTTTATGGGATTATGTATAAAGATATTCATTTAATCGTAATATCCCAAAACTTTTATATTCTTTGGGTCACAGAGTATTCTTGGAGGATTATTTGCTCCAGGTTTACTCAAATATACACAAATTTTTCCGTTAATTAAAGCGTCAGTGTTTTTTGTATATCCTATTCCCTGTTTTGTTTCTACTAGTTTTCCGGTTTTTTTAGTATTCATTTTAATTTTTCAAATCTTTTGGATTGTATTTTGATTCATCAAGAAATTTAATTCGATTTCCAATGTGTATATAAGTTTTAACAGTTCCATTATCATAGAAGTTTTTAATTATATATAATCCATTGCTTGCAACCAAATGTGCTGTCTTGATGATTTTCATTGCTATTCCTTTTGAATTTGTTTTAAATATTTTTCTTCCAACATAGAGATGTATCCTTCAGGACTCACACCTACACCCAGAAAGAGTGGGTTTTCAAAGCCATTTTCTTTGGTAATAATCGAATCTTTCATTTTAACAGAGCCTTTATGTTTATCACCATAAGTTCCTTCAACTCTTTTTGTCGCCGGATTAATATCTCCCCATTCACTTCTCTTGTTATCTGGATGATCTCCTATTGGTTCTATGCAGAAAGTTTTATTTAAGATTGAGGAATGAACGAAATATCTTCCGGTCTCACTCGTGGGAGGTAGATTTTGTAATACTTCTGGTTTAATATTTTTCATAAATTTGTTTTTAAATATTTTATTTTGCGGAAAGCAGTGTATTCGAAACACATCCGATTCTTCACCGGACACATCACTTAGCAGGTGAGTCCTCCAGCCTCAGAGGTTTACTTTCCATTATTACCGGCTTTTGCCGAATAAATCATTCACTAACTATTTTCTTAACTAATAATGAATGAAATATCATTCATTAAATTTGCCGGATATTGCCGGATTTATAAATAGGTGTTATTATGATTATTCCAACTATTAATTAATCCCTCAATATTTTCTTTTCCAACTGTATTAGCAGAATGAACATTTATTTTCACAGGTCTTAAATCAAGTTCTTTTTCATGAATCATCCATTTAACACAGTCAATTCCATCCTTTCCTTCTCCAGCACCCAAATCGTGGTCAAGACTCATTTCGTTTGGAACTCCAAGTTTTTCAATCGTTGCTATGAAATTTTCATAACTACGAACTACCACCCATGGTCCGGGAGTTGATGGATTTCTTTCGTCATCCAAATATAGTTTATAATTTGAATATTTCATTACTTTTTGTTATAAATTTTTAAGAGGAAGGTGGAGCAATCGAAGCCCTACCAATTCATCACCGATACCCAGGGGTTCAAAGCCTGTTACACTCCACTGTGTGGCACCTTCCTTATTTTTGTGCGGAAGATATAGGGATTCAACCTATGCTAGATTTCTCTAGACTCAGACTTTCCAGGTCTGTACATTAGCACTCTGTCAATCTTCCGTATGTGGAGCCACTGAGAGTCGAACTCAGATAGTCGGATTTTCAGTCCGATGCCTTGACCACCTTGGCTACAGCTCCATATTGTGTCTGTTAGGGAATTGAACCCGAAATTAATTTATACACGGTGGGTCCACCAACTACGCTGTCAAATTAACTACCAACTTACAGACAATTTTGTGGAACTAGAGGTTTGCGACTCCTCACTGCTAGTTTTTCAGGCTAGAACTCTTTCACGTTTGAGTTATAGTTCCATATTTCTGATTGATAATTTCATTTATGATATTTAAAAATGTAATTCCCTTATCAGGTTTCCAATATTTTAATGAACTAGAATCAATAATAACTAATTCAATGTTTCTTTCAAGACATGCTTGAAATTTCCTGTCATCATTATTTTGAATTTGTTTTAATTTATCTCTTCCATATATTGGTTCATAATGAAAAATACCATTCAATTCAAATGCTAATTTTAATGAAGGAATATAAATATCAAGTTCGGAATTAATTGCATCTTTACGATTATAATGAATTTCTAAATTTGGATGTTGAATTTTTAACTGTTCTGATAACCACCTTTCAAGTTTGCTAGTTCTATTGCCTTTTGTTTTATGTTTATTATTGTAAGTTACGGCACAGGATTTAGTACAAAAATTATTTTTGCTCCTAATTTGAGAAATATTTTTTTTAACTTTTTTACCACAATTTCCACATTCCACAATTCTTGTTTTAATTTTTGTCTTATTTTCTCCCAAGCATTTTAATGAACAAAAATTATTTCTGTCGTAATATCTTTTTTCATCATTTCTATTTAAACAAGATATAATATATGTCTTTCTCTTTTCAAAAACATTATTACAGTTTAAACATTTTAATTTTAATTTGTCATTAGGCTTAGAATTTTCAAATTCCTCAATTGTATATAATGGAAACATTTTATTGTATTTCCAATAAATATAATTTCGAAAATAAAAATTCGAATAGTTAATCTGCTTTTCAAAGAACGCTTTTCTAACCATTGTTAGAATTAGAAGCAGGAATTGGAGTCGAACCAATGTCTTGAGGTTATGAGTCTCAGCTGGTGCCACCTCCAGTCTATCCCGCATTGTGTTTATAATATTTATTCTAACCGTTGTTAGAATTTTTTAGTAGCGGGAGCAGGCTACGACCCTGCGACCTTTAGGTTATGAGCCTAACGAGCTACCTGACTGCTCTATCCCGCAATATATTTTTTTCGAAACTTTCTAACAACAAAAAAGCCCCGGAGATTATCCAGGGCTTCTTGTTACTTTTGAGTTTCTTTATTTTCAGTTCAGAAACTTATAGGCAATAGAACCCTGGTTCGTCATTTTACTTTTAAAAGACGATTTGAAGCTTGATTTGCTTGAAGAGTTCATTATGTTTATAAGTTGCATTGAAAGTAGTATTCTGTTTTTATTAATAGTAAATATGATGCAAAAATATAAAAGATTATTGAAATGACAAATGTTTTTTATAATTTCTAATTAAAATAGTTGTAAGTAACTGATTTTAAGGGAGAAAAATTTATAAAGAATAAATCTCAGACAAAGAAACAACACAAAAATTCATTTGTGCTATTTGTAGTAATCCTGTTTTGTCATTACAATTTCTAATATTATCAATTACTTCATCCCAATATTTAATATTAGATTTCAAATCTTCCTTTCGATTTGTTTTACTAACTCTTAATAAGATGTTTTTTATCTCTTCCATGGTTTATAAATTATATTTTAGGTAAAACAAAATGTAAACTATATTTTTTGCAAACCATTTCAAATCCTTCAAATGTTTGTTTGTTTTCATATCCAATTCCACGAACTCCGATTGAATATTTACAATCTGTCCAGATGGATTTCTTAACTTCAACAATATCCCAAATTGGTTCTTTGTATTCATCTGTATAAACGAGCCATGCTGGTATTCTTTGACCTTTTTGAATTAAATCCCAAAGTAATTTGTAATCTGTGGACAAATTAAATCCTGGATTAATAAAAGTGTGAATTGGGGCATTTAAACATTTATCCATCTCTTCATTATGCTTTTTATCAGCCATAAATTCATGTGCCCAATATTGTTTATAATCACAAACAGGACACATCCAACCGTCTTTTGTGGCAACTAAAGATGTTTGATTAAATGACATTTCAGGAAATGGAATACCTTTTTCTATTTCTCCCTTGAGATATTCTTCATAATCTTCACCGGCATGTTCTTTTTCAAATTCAAAAGCAACATGTTTTTCATCTCCATCATTGGGACAAGTGAAAGGATGAAATTGTCCTGAATCTTGATATTTATTTAAATTTTTTATTTGATCTTCTGTGAAAGGTGAATGAATCATTCCAGATGATTCACTCTTGTCTATTATTTCCATTTAATTTGATTTTATAAATTCTTCAAAAATTTTAAAATAAGTTACAATTAAAACTGAATAAATTTTTATTAATTTATTTAAAATGAGGATTTAAATGTTGCAAATTTTTTCTAATTTGAGCAGCAGAATAAAGTTCAATGCTAGTTTTTAACATTTCCTCCATTGAATCAACTAAATATAAATTTGACAGTCTTAGTTTTTTTAAGTGTTGCTTTACCAATGCTCTTGATCTTAGAGAATCTTTTGCTGCAACTTTGTTTTCTTGTAAACTTTCATCAAGAAAATCGTCTATTAAAATTACAAATTCTCTTCTATCGTCCAATTTAATTGCCTGGAGAATACTAAAACCTACTTCTGATAAACTTCCAAAAGCATATGTTTCGCTGGTTATAGGAAATAATATTATCTCATCATTTGCTAAGTGTTCTGCTTCAATTTTTGCATCTTCTGGAGTCCAATTTTCAACTTGGGGATTATAATAAAGAATGTTTATTTTTTTATATTCTATTATAAACTCATTTCTCCATGTAGAATTACCGCAAGTTCCGAATAATCCAATAGTAGGTTTGTTGTCACTCATTTTGATAAATTTTTTTCAAATTTAAGAAAAATTTAGATTATTTATTAGAATGTTATCAGAATCTTACAAAAATAGAATCAAGCAGTTAGCCGGTCTTTTGGAGGAAGGCAAAAAAACCCACAAAAATGAATATGGGTGTCTTATGTTACAAGTAAAACATCCAGAATGGGACTCTATTTTAAACATAATTGATAAGGAGGATTTATACACAGAAGAGGCAGGATTCGGGGCTGAAAAAGAACCTCATGTGACTATTTTATTTGGATTCCATAAAAATGTGGATTTAGATAAAATGAAGGAATTAGTGAAGGACGAAGAGATAAAAATTATAAAAATAAAATCTGATGGTATTTCTATATTTGAAACTCCGGATTATGATGTTGTAAAATTTGACATAATTTCAGATAAACTTCATGATTTGAATAAAATTATGAAAGATAACTTTGATTATACAAGTGATTTTCCAAAGTATCATCCTCATATGACAATAGCATATGTTAAAAAAGGTAGAGGAAAAAAATACATAGATAAGAAAAGTAAAAATTTCACTTTTGAATGTAATGAATTTATTTATTCTCCACCAGGGGACGAAAAGAAAACAAAATTTAAAATTTAATTTCTAACAAAATATGTTATTCCTTCTTTTTTTAATAAAGATATAAATTTTTGGAGTTCTATTTCGTTTTTGACTGCTGATTTAACTAAAATAATTCCAACAAGGTAGGATTTAAAATCTGGAAGAGAATCTGTTCTAAGTCGTATTTCTTCTTCTCCAGGATGGGTTCCAATTTCTTCACTTCCTAATTTGAATTTAAATCCACTTTTTTTAATATTTTCAAAATCAAGTTTAAAAATAACCGGAATATTTTTATGGTGTTTTCCTTCTGTATATTCTCCTGGATGCCAAAATACAAATCCTCTTTTATGTAAATTCGGATTGGTGGTTAAACTAATACCAGGAACATCATTTCCAAAATCATATAAGGTATTATCAGTTATAATTTCATAAGCATATTCAAAATTAGTATAATGATAGATGTATTTTGCATTTTTATCACCTTGTAAGGCATATGCGTCACGACTTTCTTTTTCGATTTGATTTATTTTGTCAAAATGATTTTTCATATCTAACCTTCTTATTTCATCATCTTTTTTAAAATCTGGCCATGAATTTTTAATATCTTGTTGAATATCTTCCGGTTGATTTTCAACCCATTTCCAGAAATCATTAAAACTAATTCTTTTTCCTTTTTCTTTTATATAATACTCTTCTGGTGTTTGTATAAATTTATATTTTAAAAATATCTGAATTATTTTATCATTATACTCCTTTTCTCTTGTTTTTAAAATCTCATCATATTCTGTATTTTGTTTGATAATATCATCATATACATGGTGAATTGGTTTTTCATCAATTTCTAATAAAACTGAAATTACTTCCTTTATTATTTTTTGGAGTTTCATGTATTTTTTCAATATTTATATAAATATCTCCAAATAATGAGTTTAGAAAATTTAAGAAAAAAAATACAACAACACCTAAGAGAAAATACTGGTGTCCCATTATATGTTGAATACTTAAGGGATAGACCGGGTGAAACACCATTTGAATTAGGTGGTAAAAGATGGCAGTTTGTTAATGCTAAGTATCCTAATGGAAAACAAGATATTGGGGTTTATTCTTTTGGCGAAGATTTAGTTTATCACTATGAATCATGGAGAAAAATGATGGGCATTGATAAAGAAAATCCTGGTATGGGAGCCTCTAATTATGATAGGCATATGCGTAGTGACATGAAATCTAAAAACGAAACCACTGAAGTAGGAAGTAGAGAAGATGTTTATATGTCAAATAAAATAAGCCTTAGACCTTATGAAAATATAATAAGTGCTGTAAGAGAAGATTTTGGTAAAAATTCTGACATATATTTAGACTTAATGGATTTTTATGCTTACAATCAGAGGTTTGAATTAAAAGATTTAATTGCTATTTTACAAAAATATGATGTTGCTGATAAATATAATCATATATTAGGAGTTAATGAAAATACATTAGATTTTGAAGATAATGAAAATGATTATGATTCATCATTGGATTTTACTGATAATGTTGAACAGGAGGATAGTCCTGATTATGACAACGATGCTTTTGTACAGGATGTGGTAAGTGGTGGATATGATGTTAGTATTTCTGGAAAACATTTAGGTCACTATGAAGATATGGATATTGCTTTAGATAATTTAGAAAATGAATTTAATCGAAGTAATTATTTTCCTACAATTTGGTTTGTTTCTGACCACGGTAATACTTATCCTATAAATTTACAGGGTCAACAAATTAAAACTGGTTTAAATGAAATTTCTCCAGAATTAAGAAATCGTGCAATTTCTAAAATGAAAGATAGGGGGCAATTAAAACGTGCTGATAAATGGGAACAACATCACGTTAATAAAGATTTGGAAAATTTTAAAGGAAAGGAAATTTTTGGAGATTCTATAATTTATGGTTTTAGATTAGATGAATTACATGGAATGAAAGTATTATATATTAATTATGGTTCTCCTCGAAATAAAGAGTTTAATAGAGTTCATGGAAATATAATATATAATATTGATAGAGATGATTATTCTATTGATTATGAAATTGATAGAAATTCTGCTAGAACATTAAGTTTAATTGCAAAAATTATAAATCCCAATACGAATTATTCACCTGGTGGACAAAATTTTAAAATTAAAGGTATGAATGAAAATCAAAAACCTAACATCAATAATATTTTGTCTATTAAAAAAATATTAGAAAATACTTTGGAGGCAGATACTACAACAGAAATTGAAGATGAAATTGAAATGTTAATGCGTCCTGATGATGATGGATTAGATTTTGAAGATCAAAATAATATAGCAAACAATTACGGAATTGACATCGAGGATGTATCAAATTATGTACAATCTTATTTAATAAAAAGACAAAGTAAAAGAAATGATGATTTGACATATTGGATAAAAGAACTGTTGTCTCAATTTAATAACTATAATAATTTCGGAAATAATATTCCAACATGGGAAGAGTTCTTTAATCAATGGAAAAATGAAGGTTTCCAAGACGAAAATAATTGGGCTAATCCAGAAGATGTAAGAAAGGAATTTTTAAAACAAACTTCGAATCCAAATCAATTATCTTTGTTTGAAAACAAAATGCCAAGTATAAAAGATATTATTACGTCACAATTAAACGAGAGCATTGAATGGTCTGATGATAAATGGAAAAATAAAATGGGTATAAGTGATGATAACTTAATGCCAGACAAATTAATTGCTACCTTTTATGAAAGAATTTTTGATTTATTACGTCAAGGTCAAAACATTCAAGACGAATCAGTTCAACAAGAATTAAATAGACTAGTCAAATTAAACGGTAAAATTCCAAAAGAAATACAAGATTTATTAGATGATAGTGATAAATACAACAATCAATCATTTGATGTTAGAAACGAAAATGATTTTGATTTTGACGAGGGTCCACAACCTGGTGATGCAGAATATCACAATCCTGGTTCATCAAGACAACAAATTGGTATAGGAAATTTTGAAAATGTAGATTGGCAAATATTCCATGAAACATTAATAGCAAATGAAGAAGCAATGGATAATGGAGGTAAATTGCCAGGTAATCCAAATTTCTATCCTTCAAATTTTAGTGATTTGACTGATAATGAAGAAGGCTTAATGACAATAGAAGAATTGCAACATTTGATAGATTTTGATATTGTAGATTCAGTTAATTCTAGGTATGTAATTTTATATCCAGAATATAAAGACTATAACACCTTTTTAAATAAGGTAAAAGAAATATGGAATAAAAATCCTTATAAAGATAATTCTCCTGACCATGAACCTTCACCATATAGATATGGAAATGAAGATTCAATGTTGGAAAACAATATTAAATCTAATGAAGAATGAATTCTAAAAAGTTATGCCAAATATATATTAGAACCTTATTTAAAAAATAGTAATAACTTAGCAAAAGAAACTTTATATTATAATGAGTTAATGCAATTTATTAACAAAGGATATATTGATGGATTATTAAAAAAGAATTCAAAAATTCAATCTAAAATAAATATGCTTAATTGGTATAAAAAAGAAATTCAAATGTTTTTAGATAATGAGGAATCTGGTATAATTCTTAAAAAGTTTGAGGAATTTAATAAGGATTATAAAATCAATAGCGATATATAAAAATATTTTACTTATTTAATCAATTTACAATTTTCTTTTCTCACACGAACAATTTCGATTCGTTGTTTTCTTTCGTCAAAATATTCACCGACATATGTGTTAGTGTTTTCGGAAGTCACATTGACAATTCCATCTTTGGGAACCATAAAAGAGTCCCGGTTGTTGCGTAGTTTTACTTTCATATTTTATTTATTTTTTCAACAAAAACAGATTCTGCATCAATCCCCATATATTTTAAATAACAAAAATGTTCAAAATTTTCTTTTGTTTTATATTGAAGATTTATTTTTAATTTCTTAAACATTTCATTCCATCCTTTAGAATAATTTGTCAAAAAAATTAATTCTCCTTCATAACCTATTGTTAGACCAATATTATTATTTTTATAATCCATATTCAAATATACAAAAAAAGCCCCAGAATTTCTTCTGGAGCTTTTGTTAGATACCAACTATTGTAATTTTCAACCATTTGAATTTATTTTTTAGGTTTTCTAAGTTGGATTTAAATTTCTTAATAAAAGCTTGAGACTACTGCTTTTAATGAGAGCCTTTGAGACTACCTTCCCTTTGGGGGTTTCATCTTTTATCCACAAATGTTTCCACCTGTATCTCTCGTTCTCAATGTTTCGAATTGGCGAACCAACTCCGGGTATCAACCGTTTCGTGTGTGCTATTCGACTTTACAGTTTATCGTCAAGGTTTGCTGCCCTGGTGCGATACTTTTAAAATCAAACTACAACAGCTTTGGGAGCCAAAGTAGCACTCTGTTACATATCTTTTGGTAAACCAAAAGTAGCGGTCAGAGTCTTAGAGAACTTTTGTACACTACACGTCATCAGACTTTCCCTTTGTAGTCTTATTTATGAGATAAATCTTTTTCAGAGATTTGCTTACACTTATCCGAGCATTGGAAGTTGTGCTGATGATTGAGACTTCACACCTTTGGGATGCAAAATATCTCACAACTTCCTGTGAACTGCTATTCACAGTAAAATGACGAACAACCACCTCATTACTTTGTAACCTTTTATTCAGTCACAAGAGTTTACATACCGTTTTGTTGTTATTAAACAACTAACTGCATACACAATTCATGAGAAGTGCGTCCTATACTCTACTGACCAATGCACTAATCATGTTGCACATAATTTCGCACATTAACATAACATAATCTTTTGAATTACGCCACGTCCAAAAACCTTTGCAAGAGGTAATTGAAAATCCTGATTTTTTCCTATTGTTTGTTAAAACTCAATAACCGTCTCGGAACGATTATCCGGATTACGTGAAGTTCTCCGGGTACCAATCAGTGTTTGGTTGTCTCTGTCCCCAAGTACTTGCGTACTCTACAGAGCGTACTTAACAGTCCTTGATAGAAACCTTTCGGTTCAATAACTTTCGTTATCGTCAAGTAAAGTGTAATTTAAGTTAAGTACCTTTACTCCCATTGCTGGGTTTTATCTTAAAGATGCCAAACCACCTTTGTATTTTAAAATTCTTTCAAAGAACGTTTATTATTGTGGGGAATAGAGGACTTGAACCTCAGAAGATTTGACTCTTCCTTTTATCTCCTTACCAAATTATCTTGCGACATTTCGGAACGTGCTACCAGTACACCAGCCCCCATGTTTTAAGATGGGAATAATCTCAATACCACAGAAACTTTCAAGATATTATCCTTCTGTTAAAAGGTTCTTCTCTTATCCACGTAATGAACTAAATCATTAGTATTTCTGCATTCTCAGTTATTTAATAATTAAAACACATATGTTTTAAATTCTAAGGTTACCACCCTTTCATCGTCATGAATAGTTAGCATTGACAAGTCAACACTCCAATTAGATAATCCTAAACCGGTTGTGATTATCCTACCCAACTTTCCTAATGAATCCTTTCAGACTCGAAAATCGAGGAGAGAATTTTCATTCATAACGCTTGCCAGATTTTTCAGTCATTTTCTTTTTCAGAACCTTTCGGCTTTCCTTTTTTTTCTAAATGACAGAGCCTAAATTTTTATGATGTATCCTGGAAGATTATAGTTTGATTTCTTTTGAAAGAATTCAAATGCTACATACATCACTTTTCCAGTTTTGGTAGAACTGGATGTCATTTTTTGTATTTATATACTTTTAAATGTACATTCAAAAAACTTTGGTTTTAAGAATTTTTTTGAATACCCTTACAGAATTCAAGTATTTTTACAAATAACAAATATAAAAAATAACTGGTACACACCAATAGGCAACCATGCCTATTAATATTCAATTGGGTATTTCAATCCAATGAAAAACTCTTTATTTTTAAAGTAAAAAGTTTTAATACCTTGAGAATTTCCTTTTGATATAATCTCAATCACCGTTTAGCCAGTGATACATTCAAATATTGCGATTTAAATGTGTATTCCCATTGCTTAATTGACTACCTACGTGAGTAGGATTAGCGGGGAACGTTTTTTGCTTTCCGTTTTCCCTTTTAACTCAAGTGTTTACACACAAGGTTGTATCTTTTTAATGTTGCCTTTCGACACATTACGAAGTTAAGCCTTCGTTTATGTTTAAATATTTTTCAAAGAACAACTGATGAATTGTTTTTCTAAATCAGTGATGCAAAGATAGGGAGGTTTTTTGAATTAACAAGCTTTATTAAAAATATTTTTATTTTAGTTTTTAACAATGATGTTAATAACTTATGTAAATTATTGGTTTTAAGATTGTTGAAAATAAAAAACCAAGTAAATTTTACTTGGTTTTTAAAATTATAAATTATAAATCAATTAGTTATGGTTACAATCATCTTTTTTGCATTCACAAAAATGTGATTTGTCTTTGAAATAATCTACCCAGATCATTTCTGACTTTAAAGAGTTCCAATATAATAGACCTTTATTAATCCACTCCAACCCAAAATCAGATAAGTAATAAGCTAACCATAACTTTTTTATAATAGACTCGCTGTTCACTGGAGAACTTTTAAATATTCCCAATACGAATTTAACTTCTGGAGAAACTACTACTGGAACCAAATTATTAATTGCATCAGCTGTTACTATATTATATGTCTCACTAAAACTAACTTGCATACATATATCCATAGAGTTAAATAATTCAACAAATTCATCATGTGGCATCCATGCATGTTCTACTAATTGATGTTGTGTGTTGTTTTCAAATAAATCTCTAAGATTTTTTAAAACACTATCACCTTTATTTTCTACTCTTGTTCCATTAATATGAAGTCTTAACATCAGTCCTTCTCTATTTGCAAATTCAATTGCTGCAACTGCTTGCATTAAATGGTTTTTTAATGGACGAACTGCACCAAATAACCCAATATCAATTATTCCTGGGTCTTTCATTTTTGTTCTAGTTCTTTTGCTTATAGGATAATAATTTGGTAGACAAATTACATTTTTTGGAAGTATACCATTTAATTCCCCTTCTATTCTAGGTGAATTTACAGATATATCAACATTTTCATATTTCATATATCCATATATCCAATCCATTGCAATACCTTCGTTTGCAATAAAAGGCATTTCACTATGAAGTCTTACTATCCATTTCACAGTAGGATGAAGTTTCTCTAATACTTCAAATTTACTAGGAACAACCCATAATGCTTCTATAATAACATGAGTAGGCTTAAATTCATGAACCTCTTTATCTATTCCGTTGTTATCAATTACTTCCACTATTTTAGATTCAATGCCATTTTTTAATAACATTTCATTTACAAAATTAGCAGAATTTAAGAGACCTGATGACATTAAATTAGCATAAGGTCCAGGTCCACTGGATTTTCTCTTTTTACAAATAAATAATACTTTGATTTTTTTACACATTTTAATTCTATTTTATCAATAATAAATAGAAATTAAAATAATACTACGTTGGTTGCAATAATAAAATATTATTTATAATAATATATTAGAATATCTAAGTATGGTTTTTTAAAAATAAAATTATTTTAATAATATCTTTTTATTTAATTTTTAATTTAGTATATTTGTTTTTATAAATTATAAAATGAAATTAATTGAACAATTTCAAGATGAAGTTATCCGAACAATTTATTGAAACATTTCAGAATAAGGTTGATTGGGAATATATTAGTCAATTCCAAAAACTCTCTGAACAATTTATTGAAACATTTCAGGATAAGGTTGATTGGGAATATATTAGTCAATACCAAAAGTTATCCGAACAATTTATTGAAACATTTCAGAATAAGGTTGATTGGGAATTTATTAGTCAATACCAAAAGTTATCCGAACAATTTATAGAGAAATTTCAAGATAAGGTCAATTGGTATGGGATTAGTAAATCCCAAAAATTATCTGAATCGTTTATTGAGAAATTTCAAGATAAAGTTTATTGGGGATGTATTAGTGAATATCAAAAACTATCTAAACAATTTATTGAGAAATTTCATAATAAGGTTAATTGGGATTGGATTAGTATAAAACAAAAACTATCTAAACAGTTTATTGAGAAATTTCATGATAAGATTAATTGGGAATTTATTAGTCAATACCAAAAGTTATCCGAACAATTTATAGAGAAATTTCATGATAAGGTTTATTGGTATTGGATTAGTGCATATCAAAAATTATCCGAACAATTTATTGAAAAATATCAAGATAAGGTTGATTGGTATTACATTAGTATATATCAAAAACTATCCGAACAATTTATAGAGAAATTTCAAGATAAGGTTTGGTGGGGACATATTTGTAATAATCCAAAAGCAAAGATCAGTAAGAGGTTTTTGTG